>ERZ1370068.5810-contig-4818_pt1 | contig 139448 bp, 163 predicted proteins | sample MGYA00561227_ERZ1370068 | MGnify/ENA primary metagenome ERZ1370068 (study PRJEB38410, sample SAMEA6850437) | metagenome | study: Metagenomic assessment of the ecological functions of the soil: analysis of the soil microbiota associated with the...
GTTGTACTTCGTTCAGTTACGTATTCACTACGGCTGGCGGCGGCGGCATCCAGAACTTCGACACGATCATCGGGACCGACGTGACGATCGCGAACAACAAGGCGCGCTTCGACGGCGCCGGCATCGACCATGTCGGGCTCGAGCTCACGCTCACGCGCGCGACGCTGGCGAAGAAGCTAAAGCCGGCGACGAAGGCGGCGCGATCCAGAACATCGGCAGCCCCATGACCCTCATCAACGTCACGATCAGCGGCAACAGCGCCGGCGGGGGCGGGCGGCGGCATCAACACCGAGGGCACCGGCCCCATCAGTAACTATCCGGAGCGCGACCTTCCGGCGGCAACAAGAGCAAAGAGAGCGGCGGCAGCATCAACGCGCAGACCGCGCTCCCCCTTCGTGACCAACGCGATCTTCGTGAAGCAAGCCGGAGAACTGCAATCAGTTCATCGCCTCGGGGGCGACAACTTCGAGACCCGCACCGAATGCGGCCTTCCCGGCCGCGAGCTCGGGCATCAAGCTCGGCCTGAAGGGCTGAAGAAGAACGGCGGACCGACGGCGACCCATGCGCTCAAGGAGGGCAGCCCGGTCATCGACGCGGCCGTCGACGGATCGTGCCTGCGCGACGGATCAGCGCGGGGTCGCACGCGTGACGTTGCCCCGGCGTCCGGAACGTCGACGTGCGACGCGGGCGCGTCTGGGTTCGTCCCGGAGCCGTCGCGCGCCGGATCAGAAACGGCTCGGTGTCGCCGGGAGGCCGATCACGGCGGATCGGCTATCCCGTAGCCAGTCTTTGCTCAGCACCTCTTCGCACTTGATCAGTATGTCGGAAGGGTCGTGACTGAGAACGGTGTCGTACCCACCACCGCAATTTACCACGTCACTCTCTCCGTCGCCTGCGGTGATCGTGTCGTTGCCGCCACCGCCGTAGATTCGGTCCTGGCCGGCACCGCCGTCGATCGTGTCGTCGCCGCTTCCGCCAACCAGGCGGTCATCGCCGTCGCCGCCCGACAGAACATCGTCGCCTGCTCGCCGTAGAGGCAGTCGGTGTCGTCGCCGCCGAGTGTCGTCACCGCGTTTGCCATAGATCTTTTCGGGATTGGACGTTCCGACCAGCGACTCACCGCATTCGTGCCCTTGAGCAGGTATTTTGACGAACACTTCTTCGCCTCCCCAAACGTACTTGGTAAGTGGGGGTCACGAAGACGCCGCCCTTGTCGTCGGTGGCGATGTCCTGTGGGGCATTGATCGGCTCGATCCGCCAGGTGCGCCGACGTGTCGAACATGCGCACCCGGTTGTTGCCCTTGTCGGCCACATAGACGACGCCGTCGGCGACGTGGACACCTCGGGCGCCAGAACCCTGCCGGGCCCGACAGGCCACCCCTGCAGGTCACGGGGACCTCGTCGGCAGCATCGGGCGTGCAGACCTGAAACTCCTGGAGTCCGTCTTTGACGCCAGCTCCCAAGCACTTTGGAAGTTGCCCGGATGAATCGAACTTCTGGATGCGGTTGTAATCGGTGTCGGCGACGTAGACACTGCCGTTGCTTCTATCGACCGCAACTCCGTTGGGTATGTCGAACCGCCCGCCACAGCCTCACCCGTGGTGGAAGCGCTTCCTTGCCTACACGACGACAGACAGATCTGGCCCACCGGTGCGCCATCAGTACGCCCTGGCCCCGGGTGCGCTCGAAGGCGCCCGGTCCCGAATTTCACTATCCGGTTGCCGTACTGCCCGAATGGTCGGCGTTGAAGCCGCTGTCGGCCACGTAGATCTTGCCGTCGCTGCCGACATCGATGCCGCCGGCGCATCGAGCATGTGGTCCATCCGATCACGCCGAAGCCGTTAGGAACCCGAACTCCCGCACTTGGTGATGAAGTCGAGCTCGCACGCGTGAACATCTGCACCCGAGCGTTTGGCACACTCGCCCTGGGCGTACCAGCTGCCGGTCACCAAGACGTTCCTGGTTGTCGATCGCGATGCCGAACGGGCGCTTGACGGTCACCATCGCCCGAACCGAACTGGCCCTGGGTGCCCTCGAAGCTCACCTTCCGAGTTGAAGTGCCAGACGTTGGACCCGAAGAAGATCGTTTCCCGCGCCGATCTCGACCTCGCCCTGATCCTGTCACAAGATAGATGTCCCCATAACACGGCGAGCTTGGTACATTGTTCACCGCCACACCGTGTGGAGAGTGAGCGGTAGGCTGAACCACCCGTGCCGATTTCTGAACCAGCTTCAGACCGCGAGCGTGCGCAGTGCGCTCGCCGCGGAGTAACGCGACAAGCGTTGCAACAACGATCGCAGAGCCTCTGCCCCAGACCCAGAGCGACGATCCGCTGACGGCATTCATATCCAAGGTCCTCCTGCTACGTTGGTAGGTTCACCGCCCCTGCTATCGGCGAGTTCGAGAAGCCGGTCAATGAAAATGAGGACCGTGGGCATCGGAATCTTTGGGATACTGCGCAGGTATTCCGAGTATGGAGATAGTGCAGCGCCGGCGGCTTTGTGAGGCGCGTCCACATGAGCGCGGTGGGTGGACGAGACGGTGGCCGCGACCACGGAGCGCTGTGGGCTGGCGCACCCGAGGTTGGATCAGCAGGCCGATAGGACGCATTACGGCGTTGGGTGACAGTATTCCGATTATCGGACCTCAGCTCTTCTCGTCGTCCGCTCCATTCCCGAACGACGGGGAACCAACTCAGGGCTGATTGATCTCGGGCAGCAGGTGGCCCGTGCCAACGTGCCGAGCGACTCGGTGAAATAGATCATCCGGGAGAGATCCACGTTGCTGTCGGGCGCCTGAAACTCCATGCTCCCGGAGCGCCGTTCACGCCGGGGCCCGCCACGGAAGCGAGATCGGTCACTGTCCACGCCACTCGCCGAACGTCGAGTCGTCGACGCCCGCGCCGTTGCTGCGCGTGGTCGTAGCCGTCCCAGGTCGTGGAGCCGATGACGGCAAGACCAGTTGGGATCGTAGCGATCCTCGAAGTTCAAGAAGATGAGCTGATTGCCGCCGTTGGCGACCGGCGCGAACGAGGCCAGGGTCATAGTACGCGGCAGGACCGCCGAGCCGGGTCGGATGATCTTCAGGATGGCATGCTCGCCGTCGATCACGGACCCCGTCAACGGGACGCTGCCGCCGTCGGTGAGCGTCGTCCGTGCGGCGGCGGCTGCACCGAACGCCAGCCCGTCAGAAGGTTCGCGACCGTGAAGTTGCCCGTCAGCGCGCCGGGTGATCGGTTGCCGCTCAGATCGACAGCGGTGGCGAAGGCGATGCCCGTTGCGCGGGCAGCCCGTTGCCGCGGAGCGCGCCGGTGTCGATGATGGTCAGTGCGCCGCCGGCGGGGTGACCGCCTTCGAGAACGGCGTGCTGAACGCCGGCCCGTAGAAGAGCACGCTCAGGGTGAGCTGGAGTCAGCCTCCCGGTTGCGGATCTCGTGAGGAACGTCGTGAAGTCGGCGCGCGCGTCGTAAAAAACACGAGCTGATCGCCGACCGCTGCGGGGCGGCCAAGATGTGCGCATTGATTGCTCCCGCACGTGCCGCGCTCGTCCACAACGCGACGGCCGCCAGCATCACAGCAAGTCTTCCGCATCCCAGCCTCCCTCTGGGGAGCCCTCGCGCCCGACTTCGGCTGGCTCACCACCACCGCGGAACGTTCGTGACGCTCGCCGCGGACCATTTAGTCGGGCGTTGCGACCAACGTCAAATGCGGGAGGGTGCTGGCGCGCCCGTGCCGACGCGCTAGCGGACCCGATCCCATCGTTTTCGACTCCACGTGCTCGCGTTGGCGCTGACCGTCGGCTGCGGAGCGACGGCACAAGCATCTCGACGGGCGTCGACCTGCAGGTCGACCGCGTCCCGATCGAAGCGACCCTCCAGCTGAGCCAGGAAACCTTCGCGGCCGACGATTGCGCCGTCGTCGAGGGCGCGACCCAGCCGGGCCTGCGCCGGCTGCTCGCTCTCGACACGGTGGTCGTGAACCGCGGCAACGAGGACCTCGTGGTCGGGAATCCGCCGACCCCGAGCTGCCGTTCGAGAAAGACGACTTCGAGTACAGCGGGTGCCACGAGCACTACCATCCTCGGCTTCGCGACGTACGAGCTGCGGACGCCGCCGATCGATCAGGTCGGCTTCGGGCACAAGCGAGAGCTGCATGACCGACTCGCGCCGCTACACCGGCAAGCGGCCGCGCCAGTTCGATTGCCGCTTCCGGGGCATCACGGCGGGCTGGGGGACCGCTACGGGTTCGACCTCGACGGGCAATGGGTCGACGTGACCGGGCTCCCGCCCGGCGCCTACGCGTGGTGACGTGAACCCGGACGGCACGTTGCCCGGGTCACGGGCGGGGCCCCGGGCACGTGGTTCGCGTCCTCGTCACGATCCCATGACGGCCGCGAGCGTTTCGCCTGCGGCGAGGCGCGCCAGGATCGGATAGCCTTGGCATCCATGTACGAGATGCTCAAACGGGTGGTGAACGCGCGGGTGGCCGAGGTGTTGCCGGAGCCGACCCCGCTCGATCCCGCCCCGGCCTCTCGGCCCGCCTCGGCACCGTGCTCCTGAAGCGTGAGGATCTGACCCCGATCTTCCTCGTTCAGCTCGCGGCGCCTACAACCGGATCGCGCAACTCGACGCGGCGGCACGCGACGGCGGGCGTGATCGCCGCCTCCGCGGCAATCACGCGCAGGGCGTCGCGTACGCGGCGACCCGGCTCGGCCTGCGCTGCCGCATCGTGCTGCGCACCACGCCGGCGATCAAGGTCGCCGCGGTGCGGGGCTACGGCGTCGAGGTCGAGCTCGTCGGCGACGACTACGCCGCCGCGGCCGAGCACTGCGCCGCGCGTCGCCGCTGCGACACGGCATGACCATCGTGCCGCCGTTCGACGACCTCGACGTGATCGCCGGGCAGGGCACGGTCGGCCTCGAAGATCCTCCGCCAGGCGCCGCGCGACCTCGGCAGCATCTTCACGTGCCGATCGGCGGCGGTGGACTCGCCGCGGGTCTGGCGGCGGTCGTGAAGGAGCCGCACCGGTCCGCATCGTCGGCGTCGAGCCCGACGACTCCGACGCGATGACGCGTCGCTCGCGGCCGGGAAGTTGGTGGTCATTCGACCACGTCGGCCGGTTCGCCGACGGTGTGGCGGTACGCCAGGTCGGCGCGCCACACGTTCGAGCTCTGCCGGCGCTATCCCGACGCGCTGACCGTCACGACCGACAGAGATCTGCGCCGCGATCAGGGACGTCTTCGAGGAGACCCGCACCGTTCTCGAGCCCTCGGCGCGGTCGCGCTGGCGGGGCTGAAGCGCGCGCCTGAGCAGGGTGCGTTGCCCGCCGGGGGCGGTCGTCGTGATCGCGTCCGGCGCCAACATGAATTTCACCCGGCTCGGATACGTGACCGAGCGCGCCGAGATCGGCGAGCATCGCGAAGCCATTCTGGCGGTGACGATCCCCGAACGGCCCGGGCGCGTTCTCTCGAGTTCTGCCGCACGATCGGCGAGCGCAGCGTCGCCTAGGACATGGCCATTACGCGCGTTGGGTGACGGTACTCCGATTATCGGACCTCAGCTCTTCTCGTCTTCGTCCCTATTCCCGAACGACGGGGCGGATTAGAGCCCCGACACCGCCCTTCGGGGCTGCCGAAGGCGCTCCAGTGGAGCGGAAACCGCGCGTACGGCCTCAGGTATACTCGGGTCCAGACGCACGGCGGCACTACCCCGCCCCGCCGGGCGGTCAGGGTGCATGCGACGCTATGCCTACGACGGAAAGTCGAACGCGAGGCGCTGCGTCTGGGTCAGGCGGCGGGCGGGCGGGCGCGACGGCTGGCGCATCGGTCGGGGAGGCCGAGATGCCGGAGGATCCGCTGCACGACCGGCGGATCCTCGATCGTCGCGACGAACCGCAGGCGTGCGCCGCAGACGCAGGCGAGAACGTCGATCGCGAAAGACCCGGCGCATCAAGTCGGCCCAGAGCCACGCTCGTCGCACGGGCGGCTTGGCGGCGGTCGTCGTCGCACGGATCGCGTCGGGGGCGAGGACACAGTGCGCGGGAGGCGCGGCGCTCGCGACCGCGGCCGGGCGCTGGCGTGCGCGGGCGCCGAGGATGCCGTGGTAGATGAGGAGATTGATGCGCGGCTTCGGGATCAAGACGGCGAGTTTTTCCAGGAACTCGACACCGCCGAAGACGAGCGCGCGGGTGCCGTCGGCCCAGGGGCGTGCGAGCGTGAGACCGACGCGACCGTCGGGCAGCAGCTCGAGACGCTCCTGGGCGAGCGGCGGCCGCATGAGGTAGTGTGGCAGAGCCGCTCGAGCGTCCGACGATCGTCGGCTCCGACGGTACGGCCGGCGTGGAGATCGAAATCGGCGGCGCGGGCCTGCCATGGCGAGGCGGGCCGAGACGACGATCGGCCACGTTCGTGTCCGGTGCGACTGACGCGTGCCCCGGCTTGGGCGCCGAGGAGGCTCCGGCCCATGACGGACGCGGCGGCCAGCGCCGCGAGGCTGGCCCGCGTCCTCGCCCGCGGGATCGGCCGTGGTATCGTCCGCGACTCCGAGCGTCATACCCTGACGCGCGACGAGACGGGTCACGCGCCGCGCGATCGTTGCGACCAGCCGCGCGAGCTCCCGCGGGCTCGGCGGCACGGCGGGCACGAAGCGAAGGCCACCACTCGGCTCCGGCGTGAACACGCCGTCCAGAACGCAGCGTATGGAAGTGGACGTTCAGATTGCACGCACTTCCCGCCCGCTGGATCGCGGTCACGGCTCCGGTCTCGCCTTCGGCGATCCCCTGCCGGCGGGCGCGGCGGCGATAGAACGCGCGTAGCACGCGCACGTGGATCGCGAGGACGCGGCGACAGAGCGCGTGATCGAAGGCGAGAAGGTAGCGCAAGCGGAACGGCAGGCTCAGGACCCACTGCCGGATCGGCACGGCAGGAAGCACGTGATCGACGAGATGGGCCGCCCGCTCCGCCATCCGACGTCCGCCACAACTGGCGCACACCGCGCGCGCCTTGCACGAGAACGGTACGAGGCGCTCGGCGTGACAGGCGTCGCAACGAAAGCGTGCGAAACCTCGGCTCCACACGCCGCATTCCAAGAACTGCCGAAACTCGCGTTCGACGAACGGCGGGACGCCGCCGGCGTCCCCTGCGGCCGCGAGAAACGTCGCGAGGTGCTCGCGGACGATGCGGTGGAGCACGATGTGCTCGGCGGCGCGGGGACGGTACGCGTGGATCGATCGCGGCGGCGCGCACTGCGCGTCATCCCGTGCGACGGCCGCTGCCAGCGGAGACATCGCATGGGCATCGCCCCGCGCGCGCGGTCACGCGATCCGTACGAGTAGATGGTCGCCTCTGGGGCGGACTACGTGCTCGCCGAGCTGATGTCGGCTGGTTCTCGACATTCGTTCTGGCGACGTGGAAAGCATCAACGCCCCTACCGTTGGCCGCGAGGCAGTTTGCGAACGGTCGCGAGAAAATTTGCTTGACACTGACGTATGCTTCGCCTAATCTTCGCCTCTCGGTCATCGAGACTCTTGAGGTAACGTTTCCGTATCGCAATCAAGGATCGACCCAGATGATCTTCTCCGCTGACCAGCGCCGTCGTCCGCGGCGACTCTTCCAGAGTGCGCGGAGTGGTGCGCCGCCTGCGACGCCCCGATGCGGGAATTCCGTCGGGTCACGCCGGGCGCCGTCGACCGAAGCCGACCGCGCGCTGCAGTCCGAGCGGGCGCGCTTCGCGGCAAGCGTGGATCGCGAGCTCCGGCTCGCGTGCCGGAGCGAAGCGGCGCTGCGTCGCGAGCTCGGCGGTGCGGCCCGCGCGTTCGTGCGCCGGCGGGCCTACCGTCGGCTCGGGTTCGTCCGGCTCAGCGACTACGCACGCGAGCGGCTCGGCGTGTCGGCGCGCACGCTGCAAAGCGCCGCCTGGCTGGCGACCCGCCTCGACGAGCTTCCGGCGGTCTCGCGCGCGTACGACCGCTCAGCGCTCTCGTGGGCGCAGGCACGCGCGATCTGCAAGGTCGCGGTCGCGGCGGACGAGGAACGGTGGCTGGCGCTCGCGCGCCGCACGACGGTCGAGACGCTCGAACGCCTCGTGCTGGGCGCCCGCCAGCCGGACGGTGTTCCCGCGGATCCGGACGGGGAGCCGAACGAGATCGACGGCGAGCCCGCGGTCCGCTGGCGGTTCACGTGCCCGGCGCGCGTCCGCGCGCTCTGGCGCCGCGCCCTCGAGCTCGCGTCCCGCGCCGCCGGGGAGCCGCTCGTCCGACTGGCGTGCCGCCGAGATCGTCGCCGCGGAGGGCTCGTCGGGCCGGCCGCTGGGTGCGTCGCTCGGCGACCGCGCGCTGCTCGCGGCTCTGCGACTCGCGCACCGCGCCCGGCACACGAGGCGCGCCGCTGTCGCTCCACAGGATCCCGATCCGCACAGATCCCGGTCTCGATTGCCGCCCGGTCGTCGACGTCGGGAATGGTTCCGCCGAGCCGCTGCGGCGTGAGCCGCCGGCCTCATCCGATCCCTTCGCGCTCGATGCGCGACTGGTCGAAGCGATGCGGGTGCTCCGGACCATCGAGCCGCGGATCGGGCGGTTGCTGCGCGTCGTGGTCGATCACCGCTTTTATAGATCGCTCGGATGCGCGGCGTTCGACGATTATGTCCGCGAGCGGCTCGGCATCTCGGTCCGCAAAGCGTGGGCACTCCTCAAGATCGAAAAGGCGGCGCTCGGAGTGACGACTTCGGGCGCGCGTATCGCGACGGCCGGCTGTCGTGGGTCCGTGCACTCTCGCTACTGCCGGTGCTCGACCGTACGAACGCGGCGGCGTGGATCGCGCGTGCCGAGCTCGTCACGGTGCGCCGCCTGAACGACGAAGTGGAATGGGTGCTCGCTTCGCGCGATGCGCTCGGCCCAAGCGTCTCCCTCGCGCCGCCTCCCGTCGACAGCCGATTGCCGTCGCCGGTTCTCGTCACTTCGCCGGAGCGGTGCCGCGATTCGTCACCGGCCGCGCGACTGCAAATCGGTGCGCACGCGGTCGGGTCGGGCATCGCGCGCGCGAGCGTCGCGCGCTCGTGAGCGTCGCGCGCTCGTGCGCGAGCATTGACGCCGGGAATTGTCACTCCGCGTCCCCGTACCGCCAAGCGCTCGAGGTCTGCGACGCCGAGGTCCGCTTCACCGGTCCGGCCTCCGTCGTGGCGCTGCTGCGTGACGTGCTCGACGCCTTCGCCGATTCTGCCGAACCGCGCTGGACGGCACTCGAACGCCTGCTCCGACACGTCATCATCCATTGGGAGAGCACACCCCGCCATCACGATCCAGTGTTCGCCCGCGACGGCTGGCGTTGCACGGTGCCGGCGTGCAGCTCGCGGCGGAACCTCCATGATCACCACCTTCGCTTCCGTTCGCGCGGCGGTGACCACCGGCGCGACAACCGCACCGTGGTCTGCGCCGCGCATCATCTGCATGGCATCCACGACGGCACGATCCACGCGTCCGGCGTCGCACCGCACGCGATCGAATGGCGGCTCGGCGTCCGACTCGGGGTGCCGCCGTTCCTCGCGTACGTCGGCGACCGCTATTGCCTGTCAGAGACCGCCGCCCGCACTGCCCTAGCCCTAGCGATCCGTCGCGGCGAGCTTCTTCCGGCGCCGCGCGTTCTTGATCTCGCGGGTGACGATGCCGCCGAGCGCGCCGAGGCCGAACTTCGGCCACTCGAGGAGCGCTTCCATGACGGTGATGGTCTTGCGGGCCTCGCCGCGCCAGTCGCTCACCTGCCCGGGCTTGTAGATCTTCGGCGTTCGGAAGAGCGCGCTCCGGTCGAGACGTCGCCCTCGGCGAGCCATTGGACGGTGACCGGGACGCCGATCTTCTCGGCGAGCCGCACCTCCTCGAGCGCGGTCGTCGCGGGCTTCGGCGACGGCGTCTCGACTAGGACCTCGATGCCGCGCTTCAAGATCACCACGAAGAAGACGCGCGCCCCGACGGCGTCGATGAACTCGTAGCAGGCGTCGACGAGTGTCCGACGGCGTGATCGTGCGGCCCGCCATCGCGATCATCTCGGTCGCGCGGCCGAGCACGCGTACGGTCGAGCGTCGTGCGCCCGCAGGACGCAGGGCGTGGTCGCGATCTCGACGAGGTCGCCGGTCACGTAGCGGACGAGCGGCATGACCTCGTGCACGAGCGACGTGACGGTGAGGGACGCCGGGTCCGCCGGCCGGTCACGGGCGCCATCGTCGTCGGGTCGAGAGCTCGGACTCGAAGAGGTCGGTCGCGAGGTGCAAGCCGCCCTCCGGGCAGCCGATCCCGAGCAGCATGGTCTCGTTCGAGCCGTAGATCTCGACGACCCGCACCTGCCACGTCGTCCGCGATCCAGCGCTTGAACGCGGGCGGCAGCACGGCGCCGCCGAGGATCACGGCCTTCAAGTTGGCGCACTCGCGGACGACGTCGACGCCGAGCTCGCGGCCGGCCTCGCGCGAGCAACACCATCTCGAACGGCAGCGTCGCGAGCACGCGTCACGGGCGAGCTGCTGCATGAACTCGACGCGCGCGCCCGAACGGCACGTCCCAGCTCATGCTCGCCGGCGCGCGATGTGACACCGCCCCGTGCGCCGCAGCACCTCCTCCATGAGGAAGTGGATCGGCGCGAACGACGGAAAGCGATTCAGCAGCATCGCATCGTCGGCGCGCGAGCTCCGGCACCGAGTCGAGTCGATGATCTCCGCCATCTTCCCGAGGCTCGGCGAGCCCGCACCACGTCGACACCGGCTGCCCGGTCGTCCCGCTCGACTCGTGATAGTGCCACGCGTGCGCCGGCGGCACCGCGAGCAGATCGAACGCCCCGCCGACCGGCGACGTCCTGCTTCCGCGTGACCGGCAGCTTCGCGAAGTCCTCCGGCTCCTCGATCCGCGCCGTCGCGAGCGAGCGCGCGTATGTAGCTGCTCTTCCGCGCCCGCTCGACCGCCGCGCGGACGACGCCCCACCGCTCCGGCGTCGATGGACCCATCCGCCAGCGCCGCGGCTCAGGCCGAGTTGCGAGCGGACCTGCGCATCTCGCCGAGCGTCGTCGCGACCCGCGATCAGGTGGATGCCCGGCGCCATGTCGGGACGCGATTTCTCGAGGCTCGCGCGCCACCGCGCATCGACCTGCTCGATCGCGCTCGCATCGGGCGGGATGTCGCTGGTCCCCGGAGATGAGCCGCACGAACGCCTCGCGGAGCTCGAGCGTCCCGTCGGGATCGACGAGCTTCCGCGCCTGCCAGAAGTACGAGTCGGTCGCGCTGTGGTGGTTGTAGAAATAGACGAGGAAGCGGCGATAGCGCTCGAAGGCGTTGCGATAGCGCGGCGTCGTAGACCGGGAACGCGGACGCGACGCGTGCGCCGGCCGGCGAGCACGTCCTCGAGACAGTCGGCGGCGAGCAGGCCCGAGAGACACGCGAGGTGGACGCCGGTCGAGAAGACCGGATCGATGAAGCACGCCGCGTCGCCGGCGAGCAGCGCCGGCGCCGTGGTAGAAGCGCTTGCTCGTAGTACGAGTAGTCGCGGATCACCCGCACCGGCGCCACCTGGCGCGCACCCGCGAGCAGGCGCGGCGACCGGGGCGCAGCCGGCGATCAGCTCGGCGTAGGTGGCGTCGAGCGTCGCGCGCCTTGGCGCGCTCGCGCCAGCGGTTCGGCGTCGACGACGGTGCCGACGCTCACGGTGCCGTCGTGGAGCGGGATGTACCAGCACCAGCCCTCGCCGTGCGCCGCGGAGAGGATGTTGTCGCGATGCGCGGCTCCGGCATGCGCGCGGCGTCGGCGAAGTAGCTCCAGAGCGCCAGGTTCTTGAAGAACGGGTTGAACTCGCGGAGGCCGCTCGCGCCGTCCGAGGATGGCGTTTTGCCCGCTCGCGTCGACGACGTGGCGCGGCCTCGACGTGCACGCGCCTGACCGTCCTCGCCGCGCGCCGTGACGACGAACGGCCCTTCGCCGTCGATCGCTTCGACGGTCATGCCCTCGCGCACCTCGGCGCCCTGACGCTCGGCGTGGCGCAGCAGGATGTCGTCGAACTGCGAGCGCACGACGTGGAACGCATGCGTGTAGCCGCCGGGATCCTCGTGGAACCAGAAGCTCCACGGCTCGCCGCTCGAGCCCCACACGAACGTGCCACCCGGCTTGTTGATGAAGCCCGCGCGCCTCGACCGCGGGGAGCACGCCGACGTGCTGCAGGATCGGCAGCGTCGCCGACAGCAAGCGACTCGCCGATGTGGTAGCGCGGGAAGTGCTCGCGCTCGAGGACGAGCACCCGACGGCCGCCGCGCGCCAGCAAGCGACGCGACGGTCGAGCCAGCCGGACCGCCGCCGATCACGACGACGTCGATAGGACGAATGCGCGGGGGCACGGGGCAATCACTTAGCGGCTTCGACGCGAGGCCGACAACCGCGCGCGCAAGTTTCCCACGCGTGATCCGATGTCGTAAGCTCGCCGCTCCCGCATGGCCATCGCGCACGCGCTCACGATCGACGTCGAGGAGTGGTTTCACGACGACTGGCGACCGGACCGCGGCGTCGACTGGGACCGGCCTGCCGAGCACGGTGGCGAGCGACGTCGCCCTCATGCTCGACCTCCTCGCGCGAGGCGGGCGCGCGCGCGACGTTCTTCGTGCTGGGCGACGTCGCGCGCCGGCAGCCGGCGCTCGTGAAGCGCATCGCCGCCGCCGGTCACGAGATCGGCGAGCCACGGCGACGCGCATCGCAGGGTCGCGACGCAGGACCGTCGCGAGTTCGCGAGCCGACGTCCGCGCGCTCGCTCGCGGTGCTCGGTGACCTCATCGGCGACGCGCGTCGCGGGCTATCGCGCGCCGTATTTTCTCAGCCGCGCGCGCGACCTCTGGGCGATCGACGTGCTCGCCGAGCTCGGCCTCCGCTACGACGCGAGCTACGTCCCGGTGCGGTGGATGCCGTACCTCGGGCGCAGCATTCCGCGCGTGCCGTACCGTCATCCGTGCGGCGTGTGGGAGTTTCCGCTGCCGTTCGCCGAGCGCTTCGGCGGGCTGGAACCTGCCGTACGCGCGGCGGCGGCCCGCTGCTGCGCTTCTTGCCCTATCGGGTGATCGAGCACGCGCTCCGCGCCCACGAGGAGGCGGTCGGGCCCGCCGTCGTCTACTGCCATCCCTGGGAGCTCGATCCCGAGGCGCGGACGCTGCCGGGAACGCCGCGCTACGTGCGGCTCTGGAAGCGGCTCGGCCGGACGCGGACGCTGCCGGCGTTGCAGCGCCTGCTCGCCGACGTTCACGTTCCGCTCGATCCGCGAGGTGTATTCGGACGAGCTGACGTCGTCGTCGAACGGGCCGATGGCGCGATCTGAACGAGCCGAAGCTGGATGGCCGCGAGCCGGCGCGCTGAGACGGCGACGGCGTCCGTTTCCGACACGACGTCGATTCGGCTGGTGCTCCCGGCGCTCGTCGGCGTCGCGGCGGCCTACGTGCTCTGGCGGCTCGCGACCGAGGCGAGCACGGTGCCGCCGCGGGTCGTGCTCGGCATCGTGCCGATCTATCTCGCTGCTCTGGCTCGCGACCGTCCTGCTGCACGCCCGCCGCTGGCAGATGGTGCTCGGCCGCCTCGGCAGCGAGCTGCCGCTCGACGCTGCTCGCGCGTCTCTGGCTCGCCGCGCGCGCCGTCGGATCGCTCGTACCGTCGGGGACGCTCGGCGGCGAGCCGGTGCGCGCCGCAGCTGCTGGTCGCGAGCGGCATCCCCGCCGCGCGCGCCGCCAGGCGCGGTCGCCCTCGACCGCTCGCTCGAGCTCGCCGGCAACATGATCGTCGGTCCGCTCTGCATCGGCGGAGCGCTCGCGCTCGGCGCCGGCTCGGGATCGGCGATGCTGATCACGGCGCCGCGAGCGCGCTCCTCGGGCTCGTCATGCTGATCGCGATCTACGTGCGCGGCGTCCAGGGTCGGCCGGCGCTGGTGCCGATCTCGACGCCGCCGCTGATGCTCGTACCGGCGCGCTGGCGGAGCCGGATCCGCGACCACGCGGCGCGCGCCGACCAGGCGCTGCAGGAGAGTGCTGGCCGCGCATCCGCGTCTCGTGCCGGCGGGCGCTCGGCGTCTCGCTCGTGATCGAGGCGCTCCACTTGGTCGAGCTCGACCGCGCTCTACGCCGTCTTCGCGCTCGCCGTGCCGCTGCCGCTGCTCCTCTTGAGCTCGATGGGCATCGGGATCGCGCACATCGTCCCGGTGACCGCGGCCCTCGGCACGCTCGAAGCGACGCAGATCGGTCTCTTCACCGTCGGCGGCGCGTCGCTCGCGACCGGGCTCGCGGTCGCGGTCGCCCTCCGGCTCGCCGAGACCCTCGCCATCCTGGTCGGGCTCGCCTGTCTCGCGACCGCCCCCGGCGCCGCGCCGGAACGGCTGACGAGCCGATGCTGCCGACGCTCGCCGCGCGTGCTCTTCGCGGTCGGCTGGCTTCCGGTCTTCGTGCTGCGGAGCGAGCGCTTTCACGCGCGGCGTGCGCGGCGTCGGCCGAGGAGCGGCGCGCGATGTGGAACGCCGCCTCTCGCGATCGCGGCGCACGTGACGTTGGCCGAGGTCGCCCTCCATGACGCGTGCGCGCGCCCGGAGGCGCGGCGCTCGATGGTCGGCACTCCGCCTGGTGATCGGCATGCTCGTGTTTCTCGTCGGGTTGGCGTTCTGGACGCTCGCGCGCCACACCCTCGTCGCCTACGGCCGTCTCCTCGATCCCGCCGTCCCACCGCCGACGCTCGTCACCCATGGACCCTTCGCCGTCGTCCGCCACCCGCTCGCGCTCGGCATGGTGATCCTCGCGCTCGGCCCCGCCGTCGCGGCCGCGACGCCGCTCACCTGGACGAGCTTCGCGCGTGGTGGTCGTCGCGATGGCGCGGCGCTGTCGTGCAGGACGAGCAGGAGCTGTACGCGACGTTCGGCGATGCGTACGCGGCCTATGCCGCCACGACGACGAGTCGGCTGATCCCGTTCGTGTGGTAGCGCGGCGGCACGCCGCGGCTCACGCCTTCCCGCGCGTCCACTCCACACCTGCCGGAGCTCGCGCGGCGCGAGCAGCGGCGAGGCCGGCGAAGTAGAGCAACGCCGCCGGCCGCGAGATAGCCGCCGAGCGCCACGAGGCTCGTGCACGGATACACGCGGGTCGCGAGATGCACGAGCACGCCGACGCTTCCCGCCCAGAGCCAGATCGGGACGTGTCGCCGTCACGAGGTGCAGCTCGACGCGCGCGCGCGCGACTCGAAAGAGCAGCACGGTGCGTCGCGAGCACGCCGAGCGTTGGCGAGCGCGTAGCCGACTGCACCGAACGCGAGCACGAGCGGGACGCCGAGGAGCCAGGTGGTCACGAGCCAGATGGACGGCGAAGCGGAGGCTCGTCCGCGTGTCGCCGAGCGCCGCCAGGAACGCCAGGACGGCGGTCGTCGTCGGGATCAGACGAGGTTGCCGATCCAGAGGAGCCGGAAGATCGGGAGCGCGGGAAGCCACTGCGGACCGAACACCAGGACCGTGATCGGCTGGATGAGCGCCAGCATCAGGACCGCGCACGGCGCGACCAGCGCGTGCGTCGCGCGCACCGCGCCGCCGACGAAGCGTGCGAGCGTCGCGGCGATCGCGCTGCACGCGCGCGAAGGTCGGCAGGTAGACGCGGCTCAGCACCATCGAGCGCCCAGAGCGGCCCGGCGGCGAGCGTCTGGGCCCACTGCACGTAGCCGACCGCCGCGCGCCCCGGCGGCGAGCCCGATGAAGATCGGCGTGATCGAGTCCTTCAGCTGGCTCGACGAGCGCCGTGCCCTGGAGCGGCGCGCCGACCCGCAGGAACGCGCCCGCCCGTCGCCAGTCCCACAGCGGACGCGCCGACCACGGGCTCGCGAGCGTCGCCGAGCATCGCGCCGACGAGCGCGCGCGCGCGAGCGAGCGCCGACGCCGAAGCTCGCCGTGCCCCAGCCGATCCACACCAGCGCCACGACGACGACGTTGTAACGCGAGCGCCTGCGACACCTCCACGAGCGCGACCTTCGCCGAAGTCGAGGCGGCGCTCGAGCACGGCGGCGGGGATCGCCTGGAACGAGCTCACGAAGAGCGTGACGCCGACGAGGCGAAAGAGCCACGCCTCCGCGGGCGGCCGGCCGTACAGCGCGGCGAGCCACGGCGCCGCCGCGAACGCGCGCGAGCGCGACCACGCCCATGATCGCCTCCTGGAGCGTGAAGACCGCGCGGTACTCGTCGGCCGTCGGCTCGTCGGGAAGGCGGATGAGGCTCGCCTGCAGGCCGGCGCCGCCGCAGCGTGCCGAGGAAGCGAAGACGAAGAGCACGATCCCGAGCACGCCGATCTCGGCCGGACCGAGCAGGCGCGCGAGCAGCGCGTAGCCCGCGAGGTTCAGGACCTGCGCGAAGACCTGCCGGAGACCGAGGAGCCCACCACCCCGGACCGCGTCACGCGCGATCGCCGCTCTCGACGCCTCCTCCATGCGGGCGTGCCTGTATCACAGAAGCGCGACGGCGCCGGCCGCGGGAGAACAGGCTCGCGGCAGCGACGAGTAGATCTTGACGCCGACCATCCGGGCGGTTCGTGACCCGTCGCCGCTTCAAACGCCTGGCGCGTCCCGAACAGGAACTGCACGCCGCTCGCGTCGACGTCGTCCACGCGCTGCGCCACCGCGAGATACGCGACCGACGGGTAGAACCCCATGAAGTCGTACATGCCCGCGACGCCGACGCCGACGCCCGACCGCGAAGTCGCTCGGGCGATAGAGCTGCGTCCGCCGGTCCTCGACGCGGCCGGCGTCGACGAAGAGCCGCAGCTGGCCGTGGCGGAAGGTCACCCAGTCGAAGAAGTTGTGATCGACCTCGGGGTAGATCGTCTGCCGGAGCTCGAAGCGGGCGAGCGCGACGCTCTCGCCGAGCCGCTCGTCGACCGGCACCGCGCGGACGGCGAGGTCGCCGCCGAGCGAATAGCGGCCCTGGTTCGGGACGCGCGAGTCGATCGGCGCGCTGAAGGCGTTCATGAACTGCGCGGCGAAGAGCGTGCGCCGGCGTGATGATCGGCCGCACGAAGCTCATGCGCACGCCCCAATCGAGGTAGTCGAAGGAGCTGCCGAGCCCGCTCGTGAACCAGTCGCCGAAGAGCCGGATCTTGGTCTCGTCGGTCGGATTGTCCCACGCGTACTCGTCCGAGTAGTCGTAGCGGACGCCGACGCCGGAGAGCAGGCCGTCGTCGCCGCGCCCGCGGTCGCGAGTCGTCGCGGAAGTCGCCGCGGAGGCCCTGCAGCGTGTAGTAGCCGTAGAGGTTGTGCCGGTACGTCGTCGCGTCGTTCGGCGGACCGAAGTGCAGACGCGGCCCGACGTGGAAGCCGACGCTCCGGTCGGAGAAGAAGCCGACGAGGCCGATGTCCTTCGTGTAGTCGTAGCGCTTGCGGGCGACGAAGAGGCCGGAGAGCCCGAACTCGCTCGAGGTGACGGTGACGTCGGCGCTGTCGAGCACGACCTGCGGAATGCCCGGCACGGCGTCGTCGACGCGGTCGTCCTCGAGGAGCTTGCGGTCGGGGTCGAGGAGCACGCGGTGCGCCTTCCACGGCGTCGCGACGCTCAGATCGGCGCGCGGACGGTCGTCGTTCCACGTGACGCGGGCGCGCTCGTCGTCGCCGCGCCCCTGCACCTCCGCCTCGACGGCTTCCGTCACGGGTCGCTCGGTGCTGCGAAGGATGCTGAAGCGCTGCGTGTAGGCCGCGCTCGCGGCATCGGCGCCGGCGCCCGGCGCGTTCAGGTCGACGTCGGCGAGCGCGTAGTCGAGCGGCTCCGGATAGGGTGCCGTCCAGTCGGCGAAGATCCGATCCGCGGATCGTCCCGACTCGACGGCGGCCGCGGTGCGGAAGCTCGCGCCCGTCGCGCCGCTCGCGAGGTAGCGGTCGAGCGCGCGGTCGAAGGCCGGCGTGCCGATGTCGTTCCGGAGCTTGGTGAAGATGGTGCGCCCGGGCGGACGGTCGCGTCCGAGGCTCTCGCGGTCGTCACGGAGCTCGACGGCGTGCCGGCCTTCGGGAAAGAACGCGCGCGCGAAGGGCAGCTTCGGCGCCGACTCGAAGCGGTCGACGATCGCGAAGACGTTGAAGAGCCCGATCCAATCGTAGACCGTCCGGTGGCGCGGGTGCGCGCGCGCGAGCCAGCGATCGGCGAGCGCGGCGCTCACGCCTTCGACCACCCACGGCGTGTCGGCGGGGCTCTCGCGCTTGGCGATCGCGTCCCAGAGGATCGCCGCGTAGACCGCCTGCGCGAGCTCGCGCTCGTGGAAGTCGCGGAGCAGGCGGTGCACGCGCAGCGTGCGGTCGGAGATCACGACGAGGCTCGGGCCGCCGGGAGCGGTGAGCTCGAGCCGGAGCGGCGCCTCGACGATGAAGATCGCCTTGTACGGCAGCGGCACGCCGTCGGGTCGCTCGCGCAGGATGCGCTCGACCGCGTCGAGCACGCGCTCGTGATGCGGCTCGCTCGGCCAGATCGCGAACGCGCGGCGCGCCGGCAGCTCGGCGAGCGCCACGATCGCGTGGTCGACGTCGCGGGAATGGGCCTCGTAGTCCTCGGCGGCGAAGAGCGTCGGCGGCGAGCCGGCAGGCGACGTCGAAGGTCGAAGCGCGTGGCGGGCGGCTCGGGGCCGAGGGTTTCGCCGACGAAGACCTCGTAGCCGGTCGGGGCCGCGAGCGTGCCTTCACGCCGCGCCGGTCGCGGCGGGGTCGTCGGGTCCCAGGTGCCGTCCGCGGTGAGCGTCGGGAGCGTCGGGAACCAGCCGTCGAGCGCGGTGACGCGGCCGTCGGCGACGCCGAAGACGCCGTAGCGGACGGGAAGTGTCGTGCGGAAGTGGGCACGCACGGTGAGCGCGGCGCCCGGCGCGAGCGGCGCCGCGAGCGGCAGCGCAAGAGGGTCGACGCGAAGCCGCCGACTGTTTCCAGGTGTCCGGGTCCGGTCCGTATCCAGGCCGGCTCGGTCGCGAGCGTCGCGGGCCGCGGCGGATGCGCGCGGCGGCGCAGGCTCGCCGCGCGGTCTCGACCTCGTCGACGCGTGATGCCGCCCGCGACGAACTCCTCGCGCGGGTAGACGAACGGCCGGTTGATGTCGTCGATCGCCGGATCGGGCGTCGCGAAGCGATTCGGGTAGAGCACGAGCGCGACGTCGTGCGAGCGGGACACGTGCGGTGTTGGTGACGTCGCATCGTCGACCGTGCCGACGATCGTGCGCGCCGCCGGATCGAGCGTCGCATCGATCGCTGTACGCAGGAGCGATCGCGTCAGCCGGGGCTGCCGCGCTCGCATGCGTGCTCACCGCAGCGCCGAGCACGCAGCCGACGAGCGCCGCGACGAGCGCACGCGCGCGAGGCATCGCGCAGGAATCGCATAGGGGACGAGTGCGACAAGCCGCCGCTGCTTGAGCGACTGCGCGTCGCGAACGCTATGAACGCGGCACGAAGCCCGACACTCCGCATCTCGATCCTCGTCGCGATCGCTCTCACGAACCTCGCCTCAGCATCGCTCGCGCGTCGCCGACGACTACGCCCTCGACACCGAGCAGCCCGCTCCGCCTCCGCGGCCTCCTCGACACCCGCATCGTGCACGGCAGCCGCGATCTCGGCTGGACCGACCACGGTCCCGGAAGACGCGCTACGGCGGCAACCCGAACGGCGACGGCGCCGGACGCGACACGCGGCTCGTGCTCTCGCATCTGGCGCTCGAGATCGGCGGCTCGCTGCCCTTCGGGATCGTGCCGCGCGCCCAGCTCGAGCTCGAGACCGACGCGGACTCGAGCTCGCGCCCGCTCTTGATCGAAGCCTTCCTCCGGCGCGAATGGGGCGGCGCGGCGGACGGCTTCGGCGTGCAGGCCGGCACCATGAATCCGCCGCTTGTCGCTCGAGCACAGCGGACCCGCGTGGACGCCGGCGCTACACGCTGACACCGTCGGCGCTCGGCACCTGGCAATGGGAGGAGATGCGCTCGACCGGCGTCGAGGGCGAGTGGTGGCAGCGCTTCGGCGACGACGTGCGCCTCGACGCTGATCGCCGGGCGCGGATTCGGAGCGACAACATGGGGCGCTGCTCGCGCAGCGCGGCTGGGTGCTGAGCGACTATCTGGCCGGCGTGAACGTCGAGCTGCCGCTGCCGACGCGCGGACGCACGACGTCGGTCTTCACCGAGCGCGACGGGCGGCCGGCGGTCTATCTGCGCGCGCGGTCCTCGCCGACCGGCGCGACGTCGGCGCGGCTGCAGCTCGGCTACTTCGACAACCTCGCGGAGCAGGAACGGAGCGGCGGCTGGTCGACCCGCTTCGGCACCGTCGGGGCGCGTCGTGCACTCCGCTGCCGCGGGCGACGGTCGCCGCGCAATACATGGAGGGCGAGACCAACACGCGCGTCAACGCTTCGACAGCGCCTTTCGCGCCGTCTATGCGCTGCTCTCATTGCAGTACAAGCGCCACCGTCTGACCGCGCGCTACGACTTCTTCCGCATCGACGACCACGACGGTCCGCCGATCACGCGCGAGGAGGGCTACGCGCTGACGTTCGCGTACCTCGTCGAGGTCGGCCTCCGGCACCGGTTCGGATCGAATACCTGCGGGTCACGAGCCACCGCCCGGCGACGGGATTCGACGATCCGTCCGACGGCGGGTGGCAGTTCAGCTATCGGTTCCGGTACTAGCGTCATTGGCGGATAGACGATGCGCGTGCAGGAGACTCCGTCGAGCGTGTCACCACCTCGTCCGATGACGTCGAGCGTCCGCCGATGGCGGCGCGAGCTCGTCGTCGTCGCGACCTGTCTTGCGGGCGCGATCGCTGATGACGTGGCGCGTCGCGCGCGTCTTCACGACTCGCTTTTGCGGCGGTCTCGGTGATCCGCAGCTGACGCTCTGGTCGATGCGCTGGCTACGCGATGCGATCGTGGCGCTCGAGAATCCGTTCTTTACGCCCCGGCTCCATCACCCGCATGGAACGACGCTCGTCTTTCACACCTTTGACTTGCCGACCGCGCTCCTGGTCGTGCCGCTCTGGGGATGGCTGCCGGAGATCGCCATCTACAACGTTGCCGTGCTCTTCGCCTTCACGCTGACCGCCTACGGCATGGCGCGCCTCGCCCGCGAGGTCACCGGTGACGAGCTGTGCGCCGTGCTCGCCGGGCTGCTCTCGCAGGAGTGCCGTATCACTACGCGCACCTGCGGGGCATCTCCATCTCGTCTCAATGGGATGGCTGCCGCTCTTCGTCGTCCACCTCCTCCGCATTGTCGACGACCGCAGCCGGACTCGCGACGCTGTGCTCGCCGGAACGTTCCTCGCGTTGGCGTCGCTCGCCTCCTGGTATCATCTCGTCTTCGGCGCGGTGATCACCGGCGTGCTCGTCGGCGCGGGACGCTGGTGGCGCGCGGGCCTCGCCGGCGCCCGCCGGCTCCTCGGGCGCGGCGCACTCCTCGGGGCGATGGGCCGTCATCGCCGGTCCGTTGCTGGCGGCGATGGTCGTGACGCGGCAGCGAGAGCCGATTCTCGGCTCGCACGATGCGGCGGCGTTTTCGGCCGATGCGTCCTCCTTCTTCGATCCCGCGGGGATGCATGCGCTCACCGATGGGAGCACGTGACCTTCGTCGGGTTCACGGTGCTCGCGCTGGCGCTCATCGGCGCGCTCTCCGCTCATCGCGCTCGGACCTTCCTCGTCGTGGCGGTGGTCGGCGCGCGCTGACATTGGGCCCGTCACTGCAATGGCACGCCACGGACCTCGGGTGGCGAATGCCGTACGGATACCTCGAGCAAGTCATTCCAGGGCTCGACTTCAGCGGCGTGCCAGTGCGCTTCGGATATGTGCTGTACTTTGGGCTCGTCGTCGCCGCCGCCTTCGGCCTGGTCGCGCTCCGCCGGCGTTTCACAGCGCCGATGCTCGGTCGCGGAATCGTCGTCGCCCTCACGGCCGTGGCGCTCTGGGAGTACTGGCCCGGAGTCGCGCTCACGACGGAGTGCCCGGTTCCAACGCCGATGCGGGAATGGGCGCACGACGATCGGCCGTGGGCCGTACTCGACGTGTCGGGTGGCTGGAGCCAGATGTGGCACGCGACGATTCACGGAAAACCGATCGTCGGCGGCTACCTCGGGCGCGTACCGAAGCGCCTCGAGGACTGGTTCGTGCACCAGCCGGTGCTGGCGTCGGTCGCGTATCCCGATGGCGAGACGCTGCTGACCCGCGTCGAACCCGGGATCGAGTTCTCACCCGCTCGGCAGCGCCACGACGACGAGCTGATCGGAGATCGCCTCAATGCGGAATGGAATGGCACGCTGCTGCTTCCGACGCCGGGAGCCTATCGCTTCCAGCTGTCGGCGAGCGCGGACGCGGTGCTCGACGTCGGGACGGTCTCCGTCGCGCACGTGTTCTACTTGGCGGCCGGCGAACGGGGGCGCCGGAGGGTAGCGGCGCGCTCCGCCTCACGGCCGGACCGCGCCCGGTTCGGCTGCGCGTCCTCGATGCGCCGCGCGACGTCAAAATCGAGCTTCGGCGGGCGCCGCCCGGACGAGACCTCGAGACCATCCCCGCAAGCGCATTCCGGACCGCCGGTGGCGACGTCGGCCTCGACGCGGAGTATCGACAGCACATTCCGGCGCTCTCGGGGCTCGGCCGCGACGCTGGTCGGGCAGCGCTTCGACAGCTGTCGATCCGCTACGTGGTGACGGCCGACCAGGACAATGCCTGCGTCGAGCGCGAGCTCGAGCTGCCGGAAGTCTATCGCGGCGAGGGCGTACGTATTTTCGAGGTTCCGGCCGGCGAGTGAGGCTCGGACCGCTATCGGGGACGATTGACAATCTGTCGCCGCCGATCAACCGATCGGCGCGGTGATGACCGGCGTCCGGTGGGTGTCCATTGTGTGGCTCGCGTCGTGGAGCCTCTGCGGCCGCCAGACCGCCGCCCCACCATCACTGGAGGTTGCGTCGAGCTCACCGCGAGCACGTACCACGTCGATACCGAGGCCATGATGCCCGACACGATGGGTGCCGTCGGCCCGGATCACATCGTCGAGTTCATCACGGGCCGCTACTCGGTCTACCGCAAAAGCGACCATCGCCGGGTTCAGTCCCAGACGCTGGACCAGTTCTGGGCGGACGCGGGTGCCGGGACCATCAACCGAACCCTCGACTCCCGCTTGGTGTACGATCCTTTCAGTCGACGCTGGTTCGCGACGTCGTCGCACGTCGCGTTTCCCGACAATCCGTACACGCTGCTTCTCGCCGTTTCGCGCTCCTCCGATCCCATGGAGGGATGGACGGGCTTCACTCTGGTGCGTGATCTGCGCGTGCGCGCGGGCACGCGGATTTTCCCGGCTCGGGCTCGATGCCGACGCCGTCTACGTCAAGGCGGGCATCGAGGGCGACGAGGACTGCGAGCAAGTGATCGTGGTCGCGCCGAAGTCCGACCTCCTCGCGTCGACACCGACCGTCGCCAACGCAGCCGTCTTGGGCGGCATGGAGTGCTTCGGCGGCCTGTCGCCGGCGCTCAATCTCGACGGCTCCGGCGGACCCTTCCATCTGTTCCAGTCGGAACCGTCCGACGGCAAAGCGAGCCTCGTCACCATCACGGGGCCGCTCCACGCGCCCGTGATGACCCGTCGCGACGTGGCAACCCATGCCCTTCCCTCCGCGCCTCCGGCCGAGCAGCCGGCGGCACAGACGCAGAAGCCGGGGATCCGAGTCTTCTACAGCATCACCGCCGCGTCGGTCTTGCGGCACGGAACGATCTGGAGCGTGGAAACGGTCGGCCATAAGGACCGGGCGGCCATTCGTTGGCTCGAGGTCGATCCGAAGAGCGCCACGGTCGTGCACGAGGGTCTCATCACCGACCCGCAGTTGCACCTATACAACGCCTCGATCGCCGTGAACGAATTCGGAAACGTCGTGATCGCATGCAATGGATCGAGCGTGAGTCAGTTCGTGGGCATCTCATGCCGTCGCCGGCGTGACCGATGCCTCCGGTGACACGACCTTCGGGCGACCCTTGCTGGTGAAAGCCGGCGTGGACGACTTCGGCATCAACCACTGGGGCGACTACAGCGCGACGGTCGTGGATCCGCTCGACCCGGCGCGCTTCTGGACCTTCCAAGAATGGGTGTCGGGGGACGACGTCTATTCGACGGAGATCACCGAGCTCGTCGTCCCACTGAACCGTCGCCCCCGGTGATGGCGCGCCCGCCGCCCAGGATGGTTGATGACCTGCCTCGTCGTCACCGGCGTGCTCGCGCTCGCGCTCAGGGTCTCCGGCATCGCGTTCGCGTGGGGCCTGCCGCGGGGACGACCAGACGAGGAGATCTACCTGCTTCCCGCTTTGCAGATGTTCGGCAGCGCCGGCAGCCACGGCTTGCTCGAACGCGGGTGTACGGAAGGTTTCGCGCTCCATCCTCCACCTGCTGCTCCGGGTGTACGCACGTGCCCTCGCGTGGTGGTACGCGCAGGAGGTGAACCTCGGCTGTCTCTTCGCCCTCGATCCGACCCGGCTTCTGCTGGTGGGGCGTACGCTTTCCGCCGCAGCTGGCACGTTCACCCTGGTCCCGACCGCGCTCATCGCCCGCCGGCTCGTCGAGCCGTCGCACATGCCGCGGGCCGCGCTCATCGCGGCCTTTCTTCTCGCCGTCAACCACCTCCACGGCCGCGACTCGCACTTCGGCGTCCCCGACGCGACGCTCGCCTGCGCCCTCACGTGGAGCCTGTGGGCGATCGTACGGTTCAACGCCGACGGGACGCGCCGGCACGCCCTCCTCGCCGGATTCTTCTGCGGGATCGCGATCGCCGTGAAGTGGACGGCCTCTCATGGTGCCCGTCCTCGCATGCTCGTTCGTCGCCGCGCGTGGCGCCGCAGACGACAGGGGCGCGCCATGGACGTCACCGTCATGCTCGTGTCGCTCGTCCTCGCCGGCCTCGCGTTTCTCGCGCTCGACCCGAGCGTCTTCCGCGAGCCGGCCGAGACCTACGAGGGTCTCTTCGGGCACGCGATGCGATACCAAACCGCATTCGCGAGCCATACTCAGGATCCGCGGCTCGATCTCGGATACGGCATCTCTTTTCACTCGCGGATCACGCTGCCGTCCGCGTGCGGCTGGCTCCTGGCCTTCGGCGTGGCGCTCTTCGGGCTTTCGCGTGCACGCTGCGACGGCAACCCGCGGCGGCCTGGAGCTGCCTGCTCTTCTCACGTTCCCTCTACGGAGTCGCGCTCGGGCCGACCCGTATGCTTGTGGTTCCGCTACTGCGTCCCGGTGATGCCCGATCTTTGCCGCGCTCGCGGCGGCGGGATCGATCGAGGCGGCCCGCGTGGTGACGCGCGCCGCGCGTCGGCCGATGGTCGAGTCGCTCTCGCTCCGTCGGGTTGGTCGTCGCGATCGCCGGTCCCCCGGCCGCGCGGCTGATCGCGACCGATCGCCTGCTCGCGCGGCCCGACACGCGCGAGCCCGCAGCGCGCTGGATTCTCGGAGCACGCTCCCGACGACTCCACCGTGGTCCCGGAGATCGCGTACACGAACGTCTATGGGGTCGATGACGCCATCCGCCGTGCCTGTCTCGCCGTACTTCCCGAGGCGCTCCAGGCGCGCCCTGTTCGCCTCGCGGGTGCCCGCCGAGACTGGCGGCGCGACGTCCCCCGCGACGTCGCAGGCTGGGGAACGATCGCCGAGTTCGCCCTCGACGACTACTGGGGCGCTAACCCGGAGATGAATCCGACTACCTCACGCGCGGTTTCGTGCTCCTGTCCTGCGGTGCGCGCGCCGACCAGTGGATGGCGCCCGTGCCGCCGAGCTGCTTGAGGAGGTCGCCCGGTTTGAGCCGGGCGTGCCCTCATGCGACGCCGTCCTCGATCTCTTCGATCAGTTCTTCTTTGCCGTTCGCGGATTTCCACGGCATCGAGCGGCCTGGTCCGGAAGTGGTGGTGTATCGCTATCTCTGCAAGCAGGACGCGCCGCACCCATGAGCCGTCCGTTGCCGCGACGGTCGGGCGACACGAATTCGCGCCGCCAGCCGCGAGAACAATCAGCCCGTCCCGGTCGGTTCCGTTGCCAGGAGTCGCAGGACCGTGTCGCGGAGCGCCGTCGGCTGAATCGGCAGGCCGACGTCGAGCGCCACCATGACGCCCGAGCGCGACCAGCACGAGCAGGCTCCCCGCCGCCGTCGCGTCGACGTCGCTCCGGATCAGCCCGCCGCTTGGCCCTCGCTCGTGACCGCGGCGAGGCGCGCCGTCGCGCCCGCGAGAAGCGTCGTGAAGCCGGTCTTGAGCCGCGGGTCGCGGGTCACGCCTTCGAGGACGCGCGCGAACGAGACGCCCGGCCGGGAGCGGCAGCGCCGGGCGATCGCCGGCGTCGCGCCGCCGCCGATCGTGCCCGCGACCGCCGCCGCGAAGCGATCGATCGTGCGCTCGAGATCGTGCCCCTCGCCGCCGGTCGCGATGACCGCGTCCATGAAGACCGTCATGGCGTGCTCGACCACCGCCACCAGGAGGTCGGCACGATCGCGGAAGTGCACGTAGAACGCGCCGCGCGTGTAGCCCGCCCGGGCGCAGATCGCGTCCAGGCTCGGGGCGTCGAGGCCGTGCTCGGCGAACTCGGCGAGGGCGGCGGCGATCAGCGCCTCCCGTGTTTCCTGCTTGGCTTCTGACCTTCTACGTGTCTGATCCGCCACGGTTTTCCATTCTTGACATACGGACCCGTATGTAGCAAGTAGGTCTCACATACGAACACGTATGTAGAGGAGCGACGACATGACGAGCACGACGATGGCAGCGCAGTCGCGGATGCCGAAGCAGCGACACCGTCGCCACGAGCCTGCGAGACGATCCGCGTCTGGTGCGCTGCACCTGCTCTGCTTCGTGCAGCCGATCGCGTCCCTCGCCTTCCTGCTGACGGCGCCGCACTTCGTGGCTCGGCGCGCTTCCCTGGTCGCTCGTGATCATCGGCTCGATCGCGCTCGACATGCAGAGCCCGCGCGAGCACCGCCAACCGCTCGCGACGATGCCGGGCTGGCCGTTCAACGGCGTCCTCTACGTCGCTCTTCGCGCTCCAGCTCGCCAACGTCGCGCTGCTGGTTCGCATGGTGGCGCTGCACGGCTTCTTCACCACCGACGCCCTCGTCGGCTGGCTCATGGTCGGCATCAACTCCGGCTACTCCGGTCTCGTCGTCGCGCACGAGCTCATCCACCGGGCGTCGAACGGCGATGCAGCAGCTCGGGCGCTTGATGCTGGTCTCGGTGCTGTACGAGCACTTCTACACCGAGCACGTCCGCGGACATCACGCCCGCGTCGGGACCGAGCGACGATCCCGCGACCGCCCGCTTCGGCGAGATGCCGCGGCCGTTCTTCTTGCGCACCGTGCCGGCGCAGTTCCGGAGCGCGTGGCGGATCGAGGCGAAGCGGCTCGGCGACGCCGACATGCCGTGGTGGGACCCGCGCCTCCTCCGGAGCCGCGTCGTCCACGGCCTGCGCGCTCGAGTGGGGAATCGCGGCGGCGATCCTGGTCACGCTCGGGCCCGGCGCGCTTCGCGATCTTCGTGCTGCAGGCGCTGCTCGCGATCCGGCTCCTCGAAGCCGTCAACTACTTCGAGCACTGGGGGCTCGAGCGGACGACGCGCCGCGTGCGCACGATCGACTCGTGGGACACCGACTCGTGGTTCACGCTCTACACGCTGGTCGGCCTCTCGCGCCACGCCGACCATCACGCGTACGCCTCGCGACCGTTCCAGCAGCTCCGCTACTTCGAGGAGAGCCCGAAGCTGCCGTACGGCTACTTCGGCACGACGTTCCTGACGCTCTTCGGGCGGAAGCACCTGCGGCGCTTGCTCACGCGCGAGCTCGAACGGCGCCAGCTCGGCCCGTTCGCGCCCGAGGTCGCCGCGGAAGCGTAGCGGACGCGGGTTGAGCCTGGCGCGCGGCGACTTCTATACTCCGCGTCCCATGGCCAGGTATCGCGACGCGCTCCCGCAGCTCGGCGCCGGCGCTCTTCCTCACCGACGGCGGCATCGAGACCACGCTCATCTTCCTCGAAGGGCACGAGCTGCCCTACTTCGCGGCCTTCCATCTCCTGAAGGACGACGGCCGGCGAGGCCGCGCTCCGGAAGTACTTCGGCGCTCTACGCCGCCGCTCGCGCGCGAGCAGGGCGTCGGCTGCGTGCCTCGAGAGCGCCACCTGGCGGGCGAGCGGCGACTGGGGCGCGAAGCTCGGCTACTGCGACCGACGCGCTCGCGCGACGCCAATCGCCGCGCGATCGAGCTGCTCGCACGAGATCCGCGCCGAGCACGAGTCGGCGACGACGCCGATGGTGGTGAGCGGCTGCATCGGGCCGCGCGGCGACGGCTACAACCCGGAGAGCTTCATGAGCGCGGACGCCGCCGAGCACTACCATCGGCGCGCAGGCGGAGACCTTCCGCGATGCCGACGCCGACATGGTGACCGCGATCACGATGACCTACCCGAACGAGGCGATCGGCGTGACCCGCGCCGCGCGGGCCGCCGGCATGCCGGTCGCGATCTCGTTCACGGTCGAGACCGACGGCCGGCTGCCGAACGGCGCGCAGCTTGCGGAGGCGATCGAGGAGGTCGACGCGGCGACCGGGAACGCGCCCGCCTACTACATGATCAACTGCGCCCACCCGACGCACTTCGCGAGCGTCCTGGCGGCCGGCGCACCGTGGGACCGCCCGCATCCGCGGCCTCCGCGCCAACGCCTCGACCAAGAGCCACGCCGAGCTCGATCAGGCAACCGAGCTCGACGTCGGGAACCCGGCCGAGCTCGCCCGTCAATATCGCGAGCTCGGCGCGTTGCTGCCGCTCGCCGTGGTCGGGGGATGCTGCGGCACGGATCTCCGCCACCTGCGCGCGATCGCGGAGGCGTGGCGGCGCTGAGCCTCCGTCCGCGCACGCGTCCTCACTCGATCCGGAAGACCGGATAGCCCGGCGCGATCCTCTGGATCTCGCCGTCCGGGCGCGTCGGCGCCGACGCCCTGGAAGAACTGGTTCACCTCGAAGGCCCATTTGCGGAGATACGCGCGGAGGATCGCCGGCTTCTCGGAGTCGGGAATCTCGCGCGCGCGGAAGATCTCGCGGCGCGGACCGAGGCGGAGCTCGCCCGTGCCGGCGACGCGGAGGTTCCGCACCCATTGCGTCTCGCCGCGCGGCGCGACGAGGTAGCGCGCGCCGTCGTGCTCGAGGAGGTTCACGGGGACCGTCCGCCACTCGCCCGACGTGCGACCGCGGACGGCGAGCGTGCGCGACCCCCAGACGCTGACCCCGATGCGCGCGAGCGCCATCGGCAACAAGTTGAAGAGACGCGTGCGCGAGACCCGGGGCGACGTAGCGACGTTCTGTCATGGCGCGTACCGTAACGTCCGCACCGCGCACGCCAGCCGGCGCCCGTCGTCCACTTTTGCATGGATGGCGGATCGCCTGGTACGGAGCGGTCATGTTGCGTTCGGCCGGGATCGTCGCCGCCGTCGTCTGCATGGCGCTCCCGTACCGGCCGGCCGACTGCTCGGCTGCCGAGCTCCGCGGGCGGGTCGTCGCGAGCGACGGCAGCGGCGTCGCGGGCGCCGTCGTCTTCCTGCCGGACACCGACCACGCCGCCGTCCCCGGCGCGCCCGTCCGCTCGGCGGTCATGGACCAGATCGACAAGCAGTTCGTGCCGCACGTGCTGCCGATCGCCGTCGGCACCGAGGTGCGTTTCCCGAATCACGACCAGATCCACCACCACGTCTACTCGTTCTCGCGCGTGAAGAGCTTCGACCTGCCGCTCTCGAAGGGCGAGGAGGCGGCGCCGGTGCTCTTCGACGCTCCCGGGCGTCGTGAAGGTGGGCTGCAACATCCACGACTGGATGATGGGCGTGATCCTGGTCGTCCCGACCCCGGTCTTCGCCACCACGGACGACGGCGGAGCGTTCGTTCTGCACGACGTCCCGGCCGGCGAGGTCGCGATCGCGGCCTGGCACGAGGCGAGCGAGACCGGGCTCGACGACGCGACGCAACGCCTGACGATCGGCACGGGCGCTCGCCGGAGCCGACGTTCACGCTCGCGATCCGGCCGGAGAGGCGCGGCCGGCGTCGCACGGCGACCGAGGGAATCCGTGAGGCGCGTCCGGGGGACCGCAATGGCAACGCGTCCGGGGACGCGATGGCAACGCGTCCGGGGACGCATGGCAGCGCCGGGGACGCGATGAGCTGGTGGGCGACGAGCCGCCTCCGGACGAAGATCTTCGTCGGGTTCTCGGCGCTGTGATCGTGGCTGCTGCTGATGTCGCTCTGGCTCGTCGAGCAGGCGGTGAGCCGGCAAACCGAGCGCTCGCTGACGCGCGAGCTCATGGTGACGGGCCAGGTGTTCCAGCAGCTGCTCGCCGAGCGCGAGGATCGCCTGACCTCGAACAGCGTGCTGCTCACCGGCGACTTCGCGTTGAAGCGCGCGCTCGCGACCTACGACCCGGCGACGCTCGCGACCGTCGCCGTCAACTATCGGGCGCGGAGCGGCGTCGATCTTCTGTGGATCCTCGACGAGGCCGGCCGCGTGCTCGCCGATGCCGCGGGCCGCGAGCCGGCGGGCACCAACGCCGCCGAGCGTCCGCCGATCGCGACCGCCCGCGCGCACCGGCAAGCCGGCCGCGGCGATCGCGGCGGTGGGGGACGGGTTGGTGCAGCTCGTCGCGGTGCCGGTCCTCGGCCCCGACATGATCGGCCTCCTGGTCCTCGGCACCAACATCGACGACGCGACGGCGCGCGACCTCGAAGCCCGCACCGGCTCGTCGGTCTCCGTTCCTCACCGCCGATCGCCTCTTCGCCTCGTCGTGGGACGCCGCGACGCGTGGCCGCCTCGTGCTGCCGGCACTGGGCGCCGGCGAGCCGTTCTTGAGCAAGCTGCCGAACGGGCGCCACCTCTCGCTGCTGGTGCCGGTCGCCGCGAGCCTGCCCTCGCCGCTGCATGCCCTGGTGCAGCGCTCGTGGGACGAGGCGCTGGCGCCGTTCCGTTCGCTCCGCCGTCGCATGGTGGTGATCGGCCTCGGCGCGCTGCTCGTGGCTCTCGGCGTCGGCGTCGCGATCGCTCACGGCGTGACGGCGCCGATCGGCACGCTCGTGACGGGCATGCGCGAGGTACTGCGGGGCAACCTCGAGCATCGCGTCGAGGTCGCACGCCAGGACGAGATCGGCTTCCTCGCCACCTCCTTCAACGAGATGACGGGCGGGCCTCGCCGAGCGCGCCCGCATCCGCGCCATGATCGACAAGGTGGTCTCGCCCGAGGTCGCGCACGAGCTCCTGGCGCGCGGCATGGCGCTCGGCGGCGAGCTCCGCGAGGTGACCGTGCTCTTCGCCGATCTCCGCGACTCGACCGCGCTCGGCGAGCGTCTGACGCCGACGGCGTTGCTCGAGCTCCTGAACGCGTTCCTGAGCCGCATGGCGAAGGCGATCGAGCAGGAGCGCGGCATCGTCGACAAGTACGTGGGCGACGAGATCATGGCGGTCTTCGGCGCCCCGCTCGATCTGCCGGACCACGCCGCGCGCGCGGTCGCGGCGGGCGTCGGGATGATGCGCGCGCTCGAGCGCGTTGAACGCCGAGCGCGCCCCGGCGGCGCCTCTCCGGATGGGGATCGGCATCGCGACCGGCACCGTCATCGCCGGGAACGTCGGCTCGTCGGAGCGCCTGAACTACACCGTGCTCGGCGACGTCGTGAACCTGGCGGCGCGCCTGCAAGGCCTGACCAAGGAGCACGACGTCGCGCTCTTGATGAACGAGGTGACCGAGGCGGGCGCGCGAGGGACGCTTCCGGACGCGCGGCTCGGCACGGTGACGGTGCGAGGCGGGCGGCGCCGACGACGCTGTTCACCGTCGACGACTCCGCCGTCGTGGCCGACGCCCCGACCGAAAGAATCGACGTGTCCGGCGAGATCAGCGCCGCGCGCCGCAAGGCGACCCTCTCGTGACCAGACGCCGCCCCGCGCCGCTGGTGCCGCGCCGCGAGTTCGTGGCGCGCCTCGCCAGCAACGCCGCCATCGCGACCGCGATGGTCGTCGTCTCGTTGGCGATCGGGGTCGTCGGCTATCACGTCACGGCCCACCTCCGTGGATCGACGCGCTGCTGAACGCCTCGATGATCCTGACCGGCATGGGCCCGGTCGATCCCCTGCCGTCGACGACCGCCAAGCTCTTCGCGTCCGCCTATGCGATTTTCAGCGGGGTCGCGTTCCTCAGCATCGTCGCCGTCCTCATGGCGCCGATCGTCCACCGCTTCCTGCACCGCTTCCACCTCGAGCTCGACGACGACCGCGACTGACGCGGGCCTACCATGCCATGATCGGCGCGCTCCGTAGAACCGTCCCCATGAGCGCACGACAGAACGTCTCCAGCGGTGCCCCCTGGGAGCCGATCGTCGGCTATTCGCGCGCCGTCCGCGTCGGCGCGAGCGTGCACGTGGCCGGCACCACCGCGATCGGCCCGACGGCGCGATCGTCGGCGTCGGCGATCCGCATGCGCAGACGGTGCAGGTGCTGCGCAACATCGAGAGCGCGCCTCGACGCGCGCGCGGCGCCCGCATGAGCGACGTCGTCCGGACGCGCATCTTCGTCGTCAACATCGACGATTGGGAGCAGATCGGCCGCGCCCACGGCGAGGTGTTCCGCGACATCCGTCCCGCCGGCGACGATGGTCGAGGTCCGGCGCCTGATCGATCCGGCGATCCTGGTCGAGATCGAGGCCGACGCGATCGTGACGGAGGAGCCATGAGCCTCGTCGAGCAGTACCGCGGGCTCGCCCGCTACAACACCTGGATGAACGCCAAGCTCTACGCGCTCGCCGCCGAGCTCTCCGACGAGGAGCGGAGGCGCGACCTCGGCGCGTTCTTCCGGGTCGCTGCACGGGACGCTCGGTCACATCCTGTGGGCCGACCGCATCTGGCTCTGGCGCTTCACGAAGAGACCAGGCGATCGGGCTCTCACGCGATCGCGACGGCAATCCGATCCCGATCGGCATGCACGATCAGGTCCTCTATCCGGAGTTCGAGGACCTGCGCCGGGAGCGCGCCACGACCGACCGCCACATCGAAGCCTGGATCGCGGGACTCACGCCGGAGACGCTCGCCGGACCGATCGCCTACAGCAGCACTGAACGGCGGCGCACGCGAGCACCCGCTCTGGCAGGCGCGTCACGCACTTCTTCAATCACGAGACGCACCACCGCGGGCAGGCGACGACCCTCTTCCGGCAGCTCGGCCGCGATCCCGGCGTCACCGACTTCATGGTGTTCCTCTGGGGGAGCACGACCGCCAGGCGAAGCCGTGACCATCCGCGACGCCGACCCGCGCCGACCTCCCGGCGATCGTCGCCATCTACAACGCCGCCATCCCGGGGCGACTGGCGACGGCCGACACCGAGCCGATCAGCGTCGCGAGCCGCGCGGCGTGGCTCGCGGCGCACGCGCCGCGACACCTACCCGCTCTGGGTCTGACGACGCCGACGGCGCGATCGGCGGCTGGTTGAGCTTTCAGCCGTTCTACGGCCGCCCGCGTATCGCGCGACGGCCGAGCTCAGCGTCTACGTGGCGACGACGCACCAGCGCCGCGGCGTCGGGCGCCGCCTCGTCGGCCACGCGCTCGATCGAAGCCCCGCGCTCGGCTTCACGACGCTCCTCGGCTTCGTCTTCGGGCACAACGCAGCCGAGCCTGGCGCTCTTCGGCGGGTTCGGGTTCACGCGCTTCGGCGCGCTCCCGCGCGTCGCCGTGCTCGACGGCATCGAGCGCGATCTCGCGATCCTCGGCCGGCGGGTCGAGGGCGGACGGCGCGTCGACGTGGATGGCGTCGCGCGTCGACGGCGACGACGTCGTGGACCGGCCGCGATGAAGCTCTTCGTCATCTCGGGAAGTCTCCGCGCCGGATCGTCCGCGAGCGCGCTCGCCGCGGACCTCGCGACGCTCGCGCCCGAGCGGCACGACGGTCACGCTCTACGACGAGCTCGAGGGCATCCCGCCCTTCCATCCCGACCGGGATCGCGAGGGCGACGTCAGCGCCCGCGCCGGTGGTGCGCCCGCGCCGCGCTCCGGGCGCGCCGGATGCTGCGTCGTGATCTCGACGCCAGGCGTTCGACGTCCCGGCGTCTCAAGGACGCGCTCGACTGACGGTCGCGTCCGAGACTTTGCGCGAAGCCAGGCGGCGATCAGCTCGTCGCCGAGCTCGGCGCACAGCGCCTGCCGCCCAGTCAGCTATGTCGCGCGATGCAGGCCGAGGCTTCTGACGTGCCATGGTCGGGGCCCTCGATCGCCTTGTCCTGAGTCGTCGACTGCGAGCGGTTCCGTCGTCGCGAGACCACGCGAGCGCTCCGCCTGATGCTCGACCAGCTCGCGGCGCTGTGCCGATGCGTACACGGACGGGAAGGTGACTGGCGTGTCCGCCGATCACGCCCGTGGTCGTGCTCGCAACGGTCAGTCGCCGCCGTCGAGGCTCCAGATGCCCGAGCCATGCGCACTGATGAAGAGGAAGAGGAAGCAATAGACCACCGCGAGCTCGCCTGGTTCAGGATCGGCAGGAGAGCGTTGAGCCCGTGCCCCATCCAGTAGGCGAACGCCATGAGGCCGCTCAGCACGAACGCGACCGGGCGCGTGAAGAGCCCGATCATCACGAGGATGCCGCCGAAGAGCTCGAGCGGTCCCGCGACCCAGATGATGAACGCCGGCACGCCGGGCGGCATCGCGCCCGGGAAAGCCGAAGAGCTTCTGCATGCCGTGCCACATGAACAGAGAAGCCGGTCACGATTCGCAGGAGCGCAAACGGTTTCGGCTCCGCGTGCCTTCATGAATTCCATCCGTTCACCTCCCGAGGTGGGATCTCACCGACGCGCAGCCCCGCTAACGGACGCCAGCGCGGGCCGCAAGTCCCGCCGGACCATCCACCGGAGATCGTGTGGACACTGTTCGAAGCGCTCTGCTGGATCTCGACCCATGCCGCAGCGGATCGTGTCTGCTCGAACCGCCCGTACGTCTTCTGGGACCGAGCGATGGACCGGATCCGCGACGGCGAAGAGCGTCACGGGCTGGGGCGTGCTCGTGCTGGCGGCGGTCGCCAAGCAACGCGGCCACGAGGTCGCGATCGTCGACGCCAAGGGCGGCGGCATCACGCTCGAGGAGGCCACCGAAAGCGCGTGACGGCGCTTCGACCGGACGTCCTCGGCGTCTCCGCGACCACCATCTCGATCGGCAACGGTGCCCGCATCGCCGCCGCCGTGAAGGCGAAGCTGCCGCACGTGACGACGGTCGTCGGCGGCCCGCACGTGAGCGCCGTGCCCGAGGCGACGCTCGCCGCGCTTCGCCGGAGTTCGACTACGGCGATCTCGGCGAGGGCGAGGTCGCGTTCTTCGCGCTGCTCGACGCGCTCGCGAGCGGCCGGACGACGCGCGATCTCAGGGCGTCGTCGGCCGCGACGCGCGACGGCACGCGTGCCACGCCAGCTGCCGCGCGCCCTACCTCGACGACCTCGATCGACTGCCCTTCCCGGCCTGGGAGCTCCTCGGCGACGACTTCCCGCACCGCTTCGGGCCGTCGATCTTCAACTATCGCTGCACGCCGGTCGCGACGCTGGTCACCTCGCGCGGGCTGTCCGTTCTCGTGCACGTTCTGCGACCGCTCGACGTCCGGGCAAGCTCGGGCGCTGTCACAGCGTCGAGTACGTCGATCGAGATGTGCCGCATGTTGGCCGCACGCGGCGTCCGCCACGTCATGTTCTACGACGACCTCTTCACGGTGAAGAAGAAGCGCGTGATCGAGCTCTGCGAGGCGATCGCTCCGACGCGGCTTCCGCTTCACGTGGAGCTGCAACAGCCATCCGAACCTGCTCGACCTCGCCGACCATGCAGCTCATGAAGCGCGCCGGCTGCTGGCAGATCGCCTACGGCGTCGAGTCCGGGTCGCAGCGCGTGCTGAACGTCGTGAAGCACGAGGTGAAGCTCGCCGACGCCTGCGCGACACGCTGCGCATGACGCGCGCAGCCGGCATCCGCGCCAAGGGCTACCTGATGATCGGCGCATCCGACCGAGGACGCTCGAGAGCCTCGAGGAGACGCGCACGTTTCCTGCGGACGTCGACCTCGACATCGCGCAGGTCACGAAGTTCACGCCGTATCCCGGCACGCCGGCGTACCCGACGATCCACCAGTACGGCAGCTTCACCGAGGACTGGGAGCGAATGAACGCGATGAACTTCGTCTTCATCCCGAACGGCCTCACCGAGGAGATCCTCGAAGAGTACTTCGACCGCTGCTACCGCGCCTCTACACCCGACCGCGGGTGCTCTGGGGTCTGACGCGCTCGTTCGCGGCGCAACCGAGCTGACGTCCTGCGCTTCCTCGGCTATGCCCGCGCGCTACCTCGCCGGCGCCGCGAACGCCGCATCGAGCGGCGGCCACCGCGCGTCCCCACCTGACGCCCCGGTGTCCGCCGCTCCGTGGAGCCTGGGATCCCGCCTTCGCGCGCCTCCAGCTTCGACGGTCTCTGGTGGAGAAGTTCGCGTACCTCGGCAGCGTCCACGGCCCGGAATGGTGGAAGCGCTACTCGCCGCCGTGGATCGCCGCGGTGATCTACCTCTGCTGTCGGCCAGAATCGGCGCGGCGCGCTCGCCAACGTCCGCCGCGTCGCTCGCCGGCTGCGGCTGGCTCCGCGACAACCTCGCCGCCCTCGACGTCTTCATCAACTTCGCGCACTGCATGAACGAGACGCCTCGAGTACTTTCAGCCCGCGCCCGCAGCCGGTCCGCGTCGACGAGCCGACCGACGACCCGATCAAGGCCGCGATCAGGCGCGCGCTGCGGCGCGGTGCTCGTCACCTGCCATTTCGGCAACTGGGACATCGGCGCGCGGACGCTCGTCCGCTTCGGGTGTCCCTTCAACCTGGTCATGGCACGCGAGGCGAACGAGACCACGGCCGGATTACGTGCGGAAGGCGCGAGGACGCCGGCGTACGCGTGCTGCTCTCGGACAGCCTCGGTCTACGGATCGTTCAACATGCTGCGCGCCCTCAAGCGGAACGAGGTCGTCGCCATGCAGCTCGATCGTCCGCTCGGCGGTGACGGCGCGCGCCTGATCGATTTCTTCGGCGCGCCGGCGTGGTTCCAGGCCGGTCCGATCCGGCCTCGCGCGTCTCGCCGGCGCGCCCATCTTTCCGGTGTTCTCGCTCCGCGTCGGTCCGCGGCACTACCGCATCGTGCTCGGCACCGAGCACAGCGCCGCGCCGCCACGCGACCGTCGAAGAGATGGACCGCATCCTCGACGAGCATCGTCGCGCGAGTTCGAGCAGCTCGTCCGGCGCCACGCCGGATCAGTGGTTCCAGTTCGCGCCCTACTGGCACCGAGCGCGTGACGTCGCGGCGGACCGGTCGGCGGACGAACGCGCGTGGCGACCCGTCGGACGCGCGTGCGCGCCGAGCTGAGTACTCAGCGACCGCCGCGCTCCGCAATCGCGGCACGACACCGCGTAGTTCCGCGCCGTACCCATTCACGTCGCGCGCCTTGCTGGACTGGACCTCGCATGGTACCCGCCCCGGCAACGATCGACCCGGCAGAGGAGTGAGACATCGATGCGAACATTTCCGCTAGTGGCCGTTGCGTGCGCGCGTCCTCGCGAGCTGCGCCCCGGCGACCGTCGACAAGCAGAGCGTGCGCGCGACCGAGGGTCAGCCCGAGTCCGCCCAGGTCAGACGTCATCCGCATCCCGTACGATCCGAATCTTCCGACGTACGTCGTGACGGTGCGCTGCTGCAGATCGCCGTCGACGGCTCGCTGACGCGCGCCGCCGCCGCCGCCCGGACGCCACTACGGGCTGGGGCCGTTCGGGTACGTGCTTGCTGCCTGAAGGCCCGCAGGCGCGAAGCCTACACATCCGCCGCCCGCGGGCATGTCGGATCGCGTCGGTCACGGCGTGTCGGCGCAGCTCGGTGAGCGCGCTCGGCAACGCCGGTAACGTCCAGATCATCGACTACGAGTACTATCTCGCGAACCGCGCCAAGCCGGGCGCGCTCGTCAAGCGTGGTAAGGGCGAGGTCGGCCCGCTCGTCATCAAGGGCAACATCACCGAGTTCAACGAGATCGCCGAGGCGCAAGGAGCGCGCGCGGCGGCAGCCTCGGCTGGGTCGGTGCCGGGCGTCGCGATCGGCGGGGCCATCGCCGGCAACACGCCGGCGACGATCGCGGGCTCGAGCCTGGCGCTCGCCAATCCCACGTACAACAACACGCGCATGCGCCGCACCGGCTCCTGTCGGCATGGACCTCAGATCCTCGACTCCGCGGAACGGCCGCATCGTCGGCACGGCGGTCTGTGCCGGCAAGTTCACTTCCGAGGCCGCGACCAGCGGCTTCTCGGCGTTCGGCATCGGCGGCGCCGACACCGCCTACGCCGCGAGCGCGCTCGGGCAGGCGCAGCGAGCGGCGATGAACGACGCCACCCGGCAGATCACGCAGCGGTTGGCGTCGGTCCGCTAGTCAGTCTACGCTCTCCGAACGGTCGGCGCGTTGTCACGGCGAGGTGCCAGTGGTACCGCGTCGACCGTGATCGAGGTCGCACGCTACCGCGTCATCTTCGGCGACTGCGACCCGATGCGGATCGTCTACTACGGCAACTACTTCCGCTCTTCGAGATCGGCCGCGCCGAGCTCTTCCGCCGCATGGGGCACCCGTTCGCGGTCTCACATCGCGCAGCGGCCTCTACCTCGGCGTCATCGAGACCACCTGCCGCTATCGGCGGCCGTCGCGCTACGACGACGATCTCGTGATCTCCGCCGCCGTGACCGACGTGCGCCGTGCCCGCATCACGATCGGCTACGAGATCCGCGGCCTCGACGGCGAGCTCCGCGTCGAAGGCTCGACGACGCATGCCGTGATCGGCGACGACGGGAGGCCGCAGCGCATCCCGGACGAGTTCCGCGACGCGGCCGGACGCCTTGCCGGCGACGTCCGAAGTCCTAGCGGTCACGCGCGCGGATCGAGCTCGCCGTGCATTTGACGGTGCGCGCCGCGGCTACTCGTCGGCCACCCCCGACGTGTGGAGGCCGCACTCTTCGGCGCGACCGTCGAAGCGCGCGCCCTTGTCACCGTCGCCGCTGCCCGGTCATCGCCGCCTCCGACCGCGCTGCTCGTGTGCCAATCGCCGACACGCGTGTAGCCCTTCTCCCAGAGCGGGTGCTGCGGCAGACGGTAGTGCTCCATGTAGTAGTACGCGTCCTGCGAGCGCCAGCGCAGGATCGGGTGCACCTTGAAGATGCCGTCCTGGAACGTCACCGGATCGAGCGTGCTGCGAAACGTCGTCTGGTCGGCGCGGAGACCGGCGATCCACGCGTGCGCTTCGAGCTCCTTGATCGCGCGGCGCATCGGCTCGACCTTGCGGATGCGATGGTACTCGTCGAGGTCGGTCTCCCAGAGCTTGCCGTGCTGCGCCTCCATCTCGGCCGGGCTCTGGCGTCGCGGCGTAGCGGCGGACGTTCAGACGCGAGCAGCGCGGTCAGCTCCTCCGCGTAGCGATAGGTCTCCGGCACGAGGTAGCCCGGTGTCGACGAAGACGACCGGGATCTCGGGAAGCATGCGGCTCACGAGGTGCAGGATGACCGGCGCTCTGGATCCCGAAGCTCGTGCTCACGATGAGGCGGCGGCGAAACACCCGATCGGCCCACGCCGACCTGCGCGCGCGGTGCCCTCCTCGAGCGCCTCGCGATTGAAGATGATCACCTGCTTCGGACTCGGCCGCTCCACGGCGTTCCTCCTTCGGATCGCATGGCATCGCCGAGCGACCTATGGCAAGCACGAGGCAGGAGACCTCGTCATGAAGATGCTGCACACGATGATCCGCGTGGGCAACCTCGACCGTCTCGCTCGCCTTCTACACCGAGCTACTCGGGATGCGGCTCTTACGGAAGAAGGACTATCCGGGCGGGCGCTTCACGCTGGCGTTCGTCGGCTACGGCGACGAGGCCGACCACACCGTCGTCGAGCTGACCGCACAACTGGGACACCGAGCGCTACGACATCGGCATCGGCTTCGGCCACTTCGGCGCTCGGCGTCGAGGACATCTATCAGCGCGTGCGACGAAGCTCCGCGCCGGGGGCGCCAAGATCACGCGCGAGCCGGGCCCGATGAAGCACGGGACGACCGGAGATCGCCTTCGTCGAGGACCCCGACGGCTACAAGATCGAGCTGATCCAGCTCAAAGGCTGAAGGGCCGAAGCCGCGCGGCCTACCGCTTTGAGCGGGCGACGGAGACGCGCGGCGACCTACGCGCGAATACCTCGTAGACGAGGCTCCGACGTTCGGCGAAAGCACGCACTCGATCCTTCGCTTCGCGCCGTAGGCGAAGATGACCCGATAGGCGCCGATCCGGCAGGCGATGGGACCCGTCGAGCGGCGCTGCCGAGCTGACGGACGTCGCCCTTTCTCCCGACGCGAGCCCCGCAAGTGCTGGCACAGCGACGCCGCGGCTCAGGTGCGAGGCGCCGGACGAACGCCGCGACCTGGTCGGAGACGACGACGGTCACTCGTCCCGGATCGAGAGCTGCAAGAGGACGGAAGCGGGTCTTGCCCCGCGACCGTGGTCGGCAATGGCCTTCATCGCGCTTCGCATCACTGAGGATCTCCAGCGTCTCGACGATCGCGCCTCCATGCGGTCTCGCGACACGAGGTAGGCCACCGGCTTCGCCGTGGCGGCTGATCGTCACTGACCCGGCCGCCTCGACCTCACGCACGAGCCCCGGAAGCTGACTTTGCGCCTCACTGATGGAATACGTAGATTTCATACCTACTCTACATAGGTAACGGATCGATGCCCGGTCAAGGTGCTCTTCACGGACGGCCGGGATCGATGCCGACGCGCGGCGTCCGAGATGGGCCCATGCGGCGAGCTCGGGGCTCACGAGCTCGGCGACGCGAGCGTCGTACGCCGCGACGATCGCCGGCGGCGAGCCGATCGCGCCACTCGCCCGACCCGCCCGTGCGGAAGAATCGCTTCACGTCCTTCCAGTTGTCCTGGGACGCGGAGGGGCGAGCTCCGCCGCGCGCTCCCGCATGCGATCGAGCGCTCGCCTCGGCGGCGAGCGCCGCGGCCCGGGACGCCGAGCACGGGATCCCGAGCACGCGGGCCAGCCGCGCGAGCTCGCCGGATGAGATCGGCGCGATAGTCGGCGTAGTGAAACAGCGCGACGCCAGGGTCACGGCGGCACTGCCAGCCGGTATCGAGATGGTGCAGGATCGTCGCCAAGGACGGCGGACCACCGGGCCCGCGTCGTGGACGAAGACCCGGAAGCGCTCGACCGGATCCTGGGGAGCGGGCGCCGGGCGGGAAGCCTCGCCCAGCTCCTCGGGCGGGAGGACGCGGGCGCGGAGCTCGGCGAAGTGCTCGAAGTCCATGTTGGCGGCGTGGTGCTCGTACGAGATCGCGACGTCGCGCGGATCGCGGCCGATCACGAGATAGGTGACGCCGGCGCGGCGCGGCAACCCGTCGAGCGGGGTATGGGTCTTGATGAACCGCCGATGCGTCTGCGCCGCCGTACGTAGCCCGCATGGCATCGATCGATCGGTTGCACATGTCGAGCCAGGGCGAGAGCACGTCGAGCGACGCCGGAAACTCGGGACCGTCGAAGATCAAGAGCGCGCACAACATCTGCGTCAGCGTCGTGCCGCACTTCGGCGGGCTCTGTGATCACGATGTCGTCCGCGCGCAGCTCGAACCCTCCCACCGGCCGCTATCGGCGACGAACGATCGATAGCGCCTCGAGGGGCATCGCGCGGCTCACGGGCCCGCGAATTCGAGCCGAGCGTAGAACGCGTTCTGGCCCGAGTGGTCGAAGCTCAGCGGGCCCGTGCCGAGGATGCGCATGACGGCGGTCTGCCGCTTCACGCTCCGCCAGATGAAGCCCTTCGGGAGGTTGACGCGCACGTCCTGCTCCTCGCCGGAGACCGGGTTCACGAACGGCGCCATCGCCACCCCGACGGCGCCCGGGACGCGGAAGGCGCTCCGGCGGCCGTCGACGACGAACTCGATCGGCGCGTAGACCGGATCCTCGATCGTCGCCATCGTCCCGGCGAAGAGCTCGAAGGCGCCGTTGCCCTCGCCTTGCCGCAAAAGATGCGGACGATCGCCTCGCGTTGCTGCGGGCTCGCCGACTCGGAGACATAGAGCCGCAGCGTGCCGCCGCCCTGATGGATCGCCTTCGGCCACGCGGCGACGTAGACGACGTCGATGCCGGCGAGCTTCGTCCGGCCGTAGTTGCCGTCGCGGATGTGGTAGCCGACGATGGCCTCGCAATACCCGTCGGTCGGGTAGCCGCTGAAGTTGCACGGGCACCCGAAGTCGCAGTTGCAGGCCTCGACGTAGTCGGTGAGCAGCTTCCAGCGCCGATCTTCTCCGTCGCCGGAGCGACGCTCTTCGTCTTTGCCATGTTGCCCTCGCTAGGAGATCGTCGCCCAGGCGCGCTCGTGCGAGCGCAGGTAGCGGTTCACCTTCAGGTTGGCGACCACGTAAGCGCAGACTCTCCAGCAGCTGTCCGCGCGGCGGGGGACTGAAGCGCCGCAGGATGCTCGGGATCGAGTAGAACCCTTCGTAGACGTACTTGAAGCCGTCCATCATCTGATCGCTCGTCATGCCGGTCGGCTTGATGATCGGCGACCCGTAGTCGTAGCGCGCCCAGTTGCCGTCGAGGATGCGGTCCTGCTTCGCGAGGTCGTCGTAGTACTTGGTGCCGGGATACGGGCACGGCGTGAAGAGCTTCAGGAACGACACCTTGCTGTCGAGCAGGAACTGCAGCGTGCGGCCGAAGGTGTCCGGCGTGTCGCCGTCGAGGCCGACCATGATGAGGGCGATCACCTGGATGCCCTTGGCGCGGAGCGCGGCGATGTCCTGACGGAAGCGGTGCGCCTGGTTGAAGTCCTTCCGGATGCCGTGGAGGCTCTCCTCGTTGATGCTCTCGAGACCGATCGAGAGACTGACGCAGCCGCTCCGCGCCGCGAGATCCAGGAGCTCGGGGTCGCGCGCCATGTTGATCGTCGACTGCGACGCCCACTTGAGCCCGAGCGGGATCATCGCCCGGAAGAGCTCTTTCGCGTCGTTCGGATGGGCGATCGGGTTGTCGTCGAGGAAGAGGACGCGGTTGCCGCCGAGCGCCTTGATGCGGCGGAGATCCTCGAGGACGTCGTCGACCGGCCGGGTGCGGTACGAGCGCTGGTAGTACGTCTGGACCGCGCAGTACTCGCAGGGATGGGGACACCCGCGCGAGAACACGACGGGCCAGTGGAAATACATACGGTAGAGTGCGCTGTCGCGGAACGCGTCCCGCTTCAGGAGCGGCAGCGTTTCGTAGTCGATCGCCGGCATGCCCCGCGAGCGACTTCCAGCCGCCGGCCGCGCGATAGATGCCCTTGGTCCGGCCCTCGGAGAAGTCGGCGAGGACCTCGGGCCAGACGTCCTCGGCCTCGCCCGCGACGACCGCGTCGGCGTGCTTCAAGCGACTCCTCGGCGGTGAGCGTGACCCAGGTGCCGCCGAGCACCACGCGCCGGCCGCGGGCGCGGAACTCGCGGGCGAGATCGTAGGCGCGCGCGATCTGCGGGCCCATGGCCGTGATGCCGACGACGTCGCACTCGTGGTCGAGGTCGACGTCCTGCATCAGCTCGTCGACGAACGCGACGTCGTGGCCCCGGGCGTGATCGCTTTCAGATAGGGGAGCGTCACCGCGCTGGTCCAGTAGCGCGTCGTCTTGTGCAGGCCGCCGTTCGCGTCGTAGTGCGTCGGCGAGACGAAGTAGATCCGCATCGGTGGCCCCGTAGTAGTCCGGGGTCCGGAGCGAGAGCAAGTTCGGCCGTCCGACGCGCGCACGCCGACTCACTTGTCATGCACGGCGTGCGCACGTACTGTCGCGCGCGATGAGTCCGCTCGCCGACACCCAAGCGCTCGAAGCCGAGCCAGCGGCGAGCCGCACGGCTCGATGGCGCGCCCGCGCGCTCGATCAATCGCTGGATCTTCCGCGGCATGCTGTTCTCGATGGGCACGATCGCGGTGATCCTGCATCGCGTGCTGCCGTGGAAGAGCGTCGCCTGGGCCTTCGCGCGGTCTCGGCCCGCAATCTGGCGCGCCTCTGCGGCGTCCGTGTGCACGTCCACGGCCTCGAGCATCTCGCTGGACCGGGACCCTACATCTTCGCGCCGAACCACCAGAGCAACTTCGACATCGCGGCGCTGCTTCGGCTACTTGCCGGGACAGAATCGCTTCATCGCCAAGAAGGAGCTCTTCGCCGAGCCCGTCCTCGGACCGTGCTCCGCACCATGGGCATGATCCCGGTCGACCGCGACAACCCGCTCGAGGCGATCGATCGCTTGAATCAGGCGGCCACCGCCGGCTCGCTCGCTGATCATCTTCCCGGAGGGGACGCGGAGCCGCGACGGCCAGCTGCTGCCGTTCAAGAAGGGCCCCTTCATCGCGGCCATCCACTCTGAAGCTCCTGATCGTGCCGGTCGTATGCTCGGGCACGAGCGCGATCATGCCGAAGGGCGGCTACCTCGCGATCGTCCCCGGCGACGTCGACGTCTTCATCGAGCCGCCGATCGCGACCGACGGCCTCGGTTACGACGACCGCACGGCGCTCCGCGACCAGGTGCGGGGCGTGATCGCCGCTCGCCTCGCCGCCGAAGCACCCGCCACCTGACCCGCACGGCGCTCGCGCGCCCCAGAAACGAACGAGCCCCTGCGAGGGCGACTCGCGGGGCTCGTGTGGCGACCAACGTTGCCGGACCGTCTGGTGCTCGGGCTTACGGCACGTTCACCGAGAGCGTGTACGGAGGATCAACGCGCCGAGACCGGGGAGACCGGCCACGTTGTTGACCGCCGACGCGCCGGTCGGGGCGATGCAGAAGGTACCCGCATACGAGCCGCCCGCCGGCCCTGGCGTTCCCGTGCGAACGACCGTATCGAGGAAGCAGCGTCGGTTCGCGGACACGCAGTTCGCGGTGAGCGGACAATCCGCCGCCCCGGTGGCAGCCGCGGAACTGCTCGGAGGGGCGCAGTTGTTGTCGATCGGCCCGTCCGGACATTGCCCTTCGCCGCCGCCGATGTCCCCGCAAATGGTAGCCGTCTCCGGGCGCGTCGGAATCGTCGACGCACCCATTGGGCTTGGTCGGCTCTCCTGACGCGCGCACGAACTCGTCGGACACGCGCTCGTATCGGTGCAAGGCGCACCGCATGTTCGGGCCGCCAAGGCAGCGCTTCCCGCCGCAGATGCCGGGTTGCCGCCGCTCTCCGGACAGTCGGCATTGAGAAGCACCCGGCGCTGCTCGCGTTGTTGCAGGTGTCGCAGAAGCACCTCTGACCGACGATGCCCGTGCAGTTCGGCTCGCCGCCGACGATCGCGACCGTCTTGGTGCTGGTCGTCGCGTCATCGAAGACGATCGGGAGGTTGCCGATGTTGGCATTCGAGTCGGGCGGGCAGTCGAACGACGTCGCACCGAAGGACGCGCTGAGGCCGTCGGCATCACAGACGCTCCCGTTCAAAGGGCCCCCGGTACACGTGCCGCTCTTCACGCCGTCGTCGAAGGTGACGTCGCCGTCGCAGGTGGGCACGGCTGCGCCACCTCGATACCGGCATGGACGCGCGAGATCAGCGAGTAGTCGTAGACGAGATCGCCGGTCGTGAGGTTGAGGGTGCCAGTGGTCGTCCCCGTCACCTGGTTGACGACGCAGATCGGGATGCCGCCCGACGAGAGCGGGCAGCGGAGCACCGAAGAAAGGCGTCGCGTAACTGGCAACGAAACTGCAAATCTTGTCCGGTCCGCTGCTCGAGCAACCGAAGGTCTGGGCATCGAAGACATGGCCGCTCAGCGCGCCCTGGTTGTGGGCGATGCCGGTCCAGGCCGGTGTCGAGATCGGCCCCGGCGACCCCGTCGAGCCCGAAGGTGCCGGTCGCGCACGTGCAACCCTCGGGGACCACCGGCGGGGCGCACTGGCCGGGACACGCGGTGTCCTGGTTCGTGTCGCAGATCTCGCCCGGCCTCGAGGACGTTGTTGCCGCAACCCAGGATTGCACTCACCGGGGTAGCTCGCGCCCCACGGCACCGCCGCCCGGTCGGCGCAGTCGACCTTGAACTCGGTGACGCAATCGACGCACTCGACGATGTCGGCGAGCGTGACGATGAGGCTGGCTGCAATCGAGTCCGCCCGGGATCGTGAGATCGTTGCAGCTGGCGGGAAACCCGATCGCCGTACGCGTCAAGTCGTCGCTGCCGCCGGTGCCGGCACCGTCGTCGTCGACGCCGTCACCGTCTCGATCGCAGCCCTTGTCGGCGCCGCCGCAGGCCTTGCAGATGGTGGCGATCTTCTTCGCCTCGGCGGCCGCGATCGCGCCCGCCGCCTTGCCGTCACCCGGCAGCGGACACGGGCCGGGAACGCGCCTTTGTTGACGCCGTCCCAGCATTTCGCGAGTGCCTTCGTCTTGGCGGCGAGGAACGCGGCCGACGCCTTCCCGATCGTCTGCTGGCACTTGTTGAGCGCCTTGTCGCCGGTGCTCGGGAGGACGAGATCGTCGTAGTAGAGCTTCACGGCCTGATCGACCGCCTCGCTCGATGCACTCGAGACACTCGCCCACGTCGTGGCAATCCCCGATGGTCATCGAGCAGCCGAGCGACTCGATGTCGCGACACGTGCCGATGTCCCAGCCGATCGACGCCAGTGAGTCGTCGTCGCCCCCCGCGCCGCAGTCCTTGTCGGCGCTGCCGCACGCCTTCTGATCGCCGCCTCCATCTTGGCCTTGGCCTTGTCGATGGCGGCGTCGGTTTTCATCTCGTTGTTGCAGTCGGTCGCCTGCGGCAGCTTGCCGGCGACGACGGCGCCTTCGCATTTCGACGAGCGCCTTCGTCCGCGCCTGCACGTACTGCGAGGCGTGACTTGGTGATGGTCGCCTTGCACTTGATTGGATCGGCATGGGCGGGGTCGCCTCACCCGCGAAAACGAACGCCAATCCGAGCGAGACGATGGCAGTAGCCGAAAGCGTACGACGCATGGGGGATCTCCTCGAGGGCCGCGACGAGTGGTTGGGGAACGCTGAAAGGCGATAGCTCCCGCGCTTTCGTCGAGTCAAGGACGATTTGCGCGGCGCCGCGTCACGCCACCGGCAGACCCGCTGGCACCCGCCGTCCGGCTGGTGTTCCTCGGCCTCGTTCGCTAGACCTCGGAGCCAACTTTTCGCGCGTCTGCGCAGGAGGAAACAATGGAAACGACCCGTACGTACGTCATCGCGATCTTGGCTATGGCCCTGGCAGCGCCGGGATGCGCCCAGAAGAGCGATATCGAGGCGGTCCAGACCACGCCAGAAGGAGATCCTCGCCAAGCTCGAGAAGATCGAGAAGGACATCGCGGCCAAGCCGGCGGCCCCGGCGGCGGCGCAACGCCCGCCGGTCGATCCCAACAAGGTCTACGAGATCCCGGTCGCCAACTCGGCGGTCCGCGGTCCGAAGAGCGCCCCGGTCACGATCACCATGTTCTCGGATTTCCAGTGCCCCTTCTGTGCCCAGTCGGCCCCGATCGTCGACCAGGTGCTCGCCGCCTACCCGAACGACGTGAACTTCGTGATGAAGCAGTTCCCGCTCCGCCAGATCCATCCCAACGCCGACCCGGCCGCGCGCGCCGCGATCGCCGCCGGCAAGCAAGGCAAGTTCTGGGAGATGCACGACGAGCTCTACAAGAACGGCCGCAACCTCACGCCCGAGACGATCAAGGGCATCGGCGAGAAGATCGGGCTCGACATGAAGAAGTTCGAGGCCGACCAGGCGTCCGGACGATGTGAAGAAGCAGGTCGACGATGAGCTCGCGCTCGGCGCCAAGAGCGACGTGCGCGGCACGCCGAGCTTCTTCGTGAACGGCAAGGTCGCGCAGAAACCGCACGCTCGACGGCTTCAAGGCGCAGATCGACGCCGAGCTGAAGGCCAAGGGCAAGAACGAGCTGACCTGAGCCGGAGAGCTGAGCCGTGGTCGCGGCGCGCCCGCTTCTCGTGATCCTCGTCTCCTGCACGCTCGCCGGCGTGCGCGACGCAGACGATCGAGACCGGCGCGCCGCGTACCGGTGAAGACGGCCGTCGGCGCAGGCACCGCCGACGACGGCGAGCCAGAGCACCCACGGCTACGTCGAGGGCGAGCTCATGCTGAGCTTCACGGACGAGGCGAGCGCACGATCGCCGCCACCGTCGGACAGCCGCCGAACCGCCTGCGCTTCGGCGTACCGTCGCTCGACCGGCTTGAACGCCAAGTACCGCGCGAACCAGCTCGGTACGGGTCGTCGATCAGCACGACGCCTACATCCTGCGGATCGCCCCCGACGCGAACGTCTTCCGTGCCGTCGAGGAGTACCGCAAGGACCCGCTCGTCACCGGCACCGACCTGCACTACCTCTATCGCTTGCCGCCGCCGCAAGCGCCCGACGCCGTCCGCACGAAGGTCGGACCGCTCAAGCCCGGCGACCGCCCGGCCCCCGCGCCGACCCGCTAGCGCAGCGCGCGTTGACACGATGGGTGGCGAGGTCCGGAGGATCCTCGCGATGCAGCTCCGCCTCGGCCTGAAGGCGCACAACTACTGGAGCCTCGCGCGGCGGAACCCCTGGCTGCTGCGCTGTGACGAGAAGGTCCGGAACTACCTGCGCTATCAGTTGACGCCGCGCCGCGAGCGCATCGCGCCGCGATCCGCCGGACCGATCTTCCTGACGTTGAGCATCACCCGCCGCTGCAACCCGAGCTGCCGCTTCTGCATCGTCGGCGACGTGATCAACAAGTCCCGGCTGGCGCGAGACCGAGGCGACGGTCGACGGCACGATGCGCGTCATGGACCATCCGGTCACGCGGCGCTGTCTCCTACGTCATGCTGACCGGCGGCGAGCTCCTCGTTGAACCGCGAGGCGGTCGCCGATCGTCCGCCTCTTGAAGTCGCGGCGGCATCTGGTCGGCCTCTCGACGAACGGCCTGCATCTCGCCGAGCACGCCGGGCGCTTCGCGGACGCCGGCCTCGATGTCGCCAACGTCTCGCTCTACGACGAGAACGCCGCGACGCTTCCGCGAGCGTCATGCCGCGCGTGAACGGCCTGCGTCACTGCAAGTCACCAAGGTGATCGGCCGGCGCGACGTCGAGGAGCCGACGCGGACTCGAGGAGGCGATCCGGTTCGCCCGCGACGCCGGCTGCGAGCGGATCTTCTTCCAGAACACCTATCCGCGACGTCGACGGTCTCGCTGAAACGGCCGACTGTCGCCGGCGGTGCTCACGCCGCTCGGCACCGAGGTCGCGCCGATCACCGACGCGGCTGGAGGCGGAGTATCGCGACGTGCAGCGTGACCTCGCGCGCCGCTATCCGTCGGTGCGCGTGGCGCGGCCCGCGGTCGTCGTCGAACGGCGGCCCATCACGCGCAAGACCTGCCGCATGCCGTGGTACATCCTGAGCGTCGACGTCGCCGGCAACCTCGGGATCTGCAGCGCGCACGCGTCCTGCACCGGGCCGACACCTCTTCCAGCTCGCGCCCGACGAGGTGGATGAACACCGAGCCGTGGGTCTCGACCCGGCGCGGCCTCCTCGATCGGAACAGGCGGGCGCGTCACCCTCTTGCGCCGGTTGCTACACGCTCACCGATCCCTGGCGCCGCGACATGTGACAGCGCCGTCCGCCAGAACGCGTCGCCGCCGAGCCTGCGCCTGCGCGGCAGACGCGTTCTACATCTCCGACGGCGCCGCGATCGCGAGCGGCGCGCCTGACGCGGGGTGCGGCACCACGAGGCGCTCGGCGTGCAGCATCATGCGCGGCGCCGGCGGACCGCCGTAGGCGTCCGGTCGCCGACGATCGGGTGCCCGATCGCCTGCAGGTGCACGCGCAGCTGGTGCATGCGTCCGGTGTGCGGACGGAGTCGGAGCGACGCGTGCCGCGCGCGTCGGTCGCGACGACCTCCCAGTCGGTGCGGCGGCGCGGCCGTTCGGACTGACGCGGGCCCGCCGTCCTTCACGTCGCGAGCGCGAGGTCGATGCGCCGTGCGGCGACGCGGGGCGGCGGCGACGCGCGCGAGATAGTGTCTTCTCGACCTCGGCCCTCGGCGAACGCCGTCGAGAGCGCCGCCGCCGCGTTGCGCGCTTCGCGAAGACGAGCGACGCCCGACGTGGCCGGCGTCGAGGCGATGCACGACCCAGAGCCGCGCCGGCCCGCGCGCGCGCGCCCGCAACGCCTCCGTGACGAGGTCGCGCGCCGTGCCGGCCGCGGCGACGCGCGTCGGCGCTGACGCCATGCCGGCCGGCTTGTCGATCGCGATGACGTCGGCGTCCTCGTAGAGAATCGGTGGCGGCGCCGACCGATGCGCGCAACGGCGACGCCCTCGGCCGACGCGACGTGGAGGACGTTTCCTGCATGCACCGGCCGCGACGCCACACCGGCAGCGCCGGCCGTCGACGAACACGCGACCGTCGGCGATCAGGCGGCGGGCCTCACCGCGCGAGGTCGCGGGGACCAGCTCGCGCGAGCACGCGATCGAGACGGTCGTCCGCGCCCGCGGGGCAGACGACCGATGCGGCCGTCGTCCGCGGCGATCGCATCAGCGCTCGCGGGTCATCTCGATCATGGTGCGGCGAAAGCCGAGGCGGTCGAAGAGGCGCTGCGCCGGGCCGTTCTTTCCGCCGTCCACAACATGACGCGCGGCATGCCGCGCGCGAGGAGCCATTCGGCCGCCGCCTCGACCAAGCGCCCGCCGATCCCGTGCTCGACGCGCATGTTCCGCCACGAGAACGTCGTGGATGAATCCGGCGACGTCGCGCAGCTCCTTCCACGACTTCGGCTCGATGCCGGCCCAGACGTACCCGACGACCTCGCCGGCACGATCGGCAACGAAGCACCACGTCGTCAGCGCTCGCCATGTGCGAGATCAGGAAGCGTCCGTAGCCCTGCTCGATGTTCTCGCCCGGGGCGAGATGAAGCGCTCGGGATCGAACGCGATGATGGAGACGCGTGAGCGCCGCGCCGAGCCGCCCGAGCGCCGGCCCGTCCTGCTCGGTGGCAGGCCGGATCACGGTGGTCGCGTCGGTCACGGCAGCACGTCGCGTCAGGCCGTCGCGCGGACCCGCGCGATCGCGGGCGGTCTCTTCCTTCAAGCGCTCGAGATCCTCGCGCGTCACGCGCTGATACGACTTCGGCGCCCAGATGAGGAAGATGCCGCCCTGGAACGACAGCAGCAGCTTCTCGATCCAGAACCCGACGTGGCCGATCAGGAACGCCTTCGCGGTCGGAATCTTGCCGCCGAGGAGCTCTGACGAACATGAGCTCACGCACGCCCTCGCCGGCGGCGGTCGGAATCAAGAACGTGAAGAGCGTCATCGACCGCGCGGCCGCGTAGAAGACCTGCAGCACCGTCACGCCCTCGACCTGCAGCGCCATCGCGTTCCCGAAGTACATCGCCATCGTCGTGATCTGGCCGAAGACGGCGCAGAGCAGCGCGATCACGAGCGTCCCGCGCCGGGTCGAGTAGGCGGTCGCGCTGCGGATCGCGTTCTCGAGGAAGGTGCGGACCTTCGCGACCGGCACGAGGCGGATGAGCGGCGCGAAGAGCGCCGGCTGCAGCAGCAAGCGCGAGGCCGAAGCACGACCGCGCCCGCGAGCGGCACCGCGAGCCTCTGCAGGACGTCGGCGAACGTGCGGCCCTGCGAGATCGGCGAACGGCATGAAGAGCAGGATGGTCGCGATGAGACCGATCAGGCCGGTGATGCGCTCGACCGGCGAGCACGGTCGTGCACTCGACGGGCTTTCGCGAGATGCGGATGGTGTCGTAGAGGCCGCCAGCCGTCGAGGCCGAGCGTCGACGGCATCACGATCCCGAAGAAGCGCCCGACGAAATAGCTCGCCGTCAGCCAGCCGAAGCCGAGCTCGATGCCCCGCCCCGCGAGCAGCACCTTCCAGCGCACGATGTTGGCGAGGATGCCGAGGAACTTGATGAAGGTCGCGAAGAGGAGCCACGGGATGAAGACCGCGAGGTCGAGGCCCTTCACCTCCGTCCAGAGGTCCTCGACCGTCATCGGCACGCGCTGCACGCCCTGCTTCTCGACCCAGACCGTGTCGCCCGCCGCCTGCGCGAGCGGCACCTTGCGCGTCATCGTCCGGTCCGGCGAGCACCTGGCCGAGCTTGCCGTCGACGCAGTGATGGAGGGCGCGGAGCTTCACGATCTCGCCGGCGGCGGTCTTGATCATCACCTGCCCGCCCTCGAGCGCGAGCGTGCACGCGTACTCGGCTCGAGACCGGGACGTACGGATCGGGCAAGCGTCGCCCCGGTGAGCTTCGCCTTCAGCTTGCCGACGACGCCCGGCATCGCCGGGTTGGCGCGGTAGAGGATCGAGCCGTCCGCGAAGCCGGTCCGCGACACGGCGACCGTGCCGCCGCCGAACTCGACGAAGAGCGAGACGAAGATGCCGACGGTGACGAGCGTCTTCACGACGGTGATGAGCATCTTCTTCAGATTCATGGAGCGTTCCTTCCCGATCCCGGAGCTTGCGCGCGGAGCCGCGCGAGGAGACGGGAGTCTAGCCGAAGATCGGGGGGAAGGCGATGCTGGTTCGCTGCCGGTCGCGAGGTCGTGGCGGCGCGATCTATGGCGGCCGCAAGGCCGCGGGACGCCATTCCGCGGTGGTCGGGCCGACGATGCACGGCGAGCGAGCCGCGCGCATTGACTGGAGCCCAGGGCCGACCATAGTACTGACCGGTCAGTTCTGGAATTTCCGTCATGGCAGGCCGTCAGCTCCGACCCCAGCAAGCGCTCGCAGATCCTGCGCGCCGCAACCGACGTCTTCTCGGCGCGCGAGTTCCACACCGTGCCGGTCGAGGACGTCGCGACCGCCGCCGGCGTCGGCAAAGGCACGCTCGTATCTCTACTTCCCGACCAAGGAGCAGCTCTTCTACGCGACGCATTCTCGAAGCGCTCGACGTGCTCGCTCGCCGAGCTCGCGACCGCCGTCCGCGGTCGGAGCGGCGAGGACGCGCTGCGCGCGTTCACGCGCTGCCTCGTCGGCTTCTTCTGGCGGCGCCGCCATCTCGCGGTGCTGATGGCGCGCTACGAGCACAAGCAGCGCGAGCCCGAGGGCGAGGCGTGGCGCCAGCGCCGCCTGAAGCTCGTCGCGATGGTCCGCCACGCGCTGCAGCCCGGAGGCGCGCGCGGCGCGTCTCGGCAGCGGCGACGCCACGCTCGCCGCCGAGATGCTGCTCGCCCTGATCCGCGCCGCCGTCATCAACCAGCGCGAGCGCGACGACCCGGAGCGCAGCGTGAGGTTGGTCGTGGATCTCTTCCTCGACGGCCTCCGCGGCGGCCGTCGCCGCCGCCGCGTCCGCCGCGCGCCGCGGCGCGTCGCGGCCGGAGGGCGACGATGACCGAGCCCGTCGCCGCGGCGCTCGTCGCGCTGTTCGGCCGGCGCTGACGTCGCGCTCGCCGCCGGCTGCTCGCACGACGCCGACGAACGCCGAGGCGACCGCGCCCGTCGCCGGCGAGCCGATCGCCGGTCGCCGTCGCGCCGGTGACGATCGCGCAAGGTCGGAGCGCTCGGTGTCGCTCGTCGGCGCCTTCTTCGCCAACGAGGAGGTCGCGATCGCCGCGCAGATCGAGACCCGCGTCGCCGCCTTCGGTCCCGACATGGGCGACCACGTGAACGCAGGGCGACGTGCTCGTCCGCCTCGACGACGCCGACCTGCAGGCGTCAGCAAGCGCGAGATGGAAGCCCGACTCGTGAAGGCCATCGCCGACAACGCCCGCGCCCAGGTGCTGCGCGGGCAGGGCATCATGGCGGCCGAGGAGGCCGAGAAGCTGCGCACCGAGGCCGTCGGTCCTCGAGGCCCAGCTCGACGTCATCAAGGTCAAGATCGAGCGCACCGTCATCCGCGCGCCGTTCACCGGGCGTCGATCGCCGAGCGCGACACCTCGGTCGGCGCGGTCGTGAAGATCGGCCAGACGCTCTACAAGCTCGTGCAGGACGACCCGCTGAAGTTCCGGACGCCCGTGCCCGAGCGCTTCGCCGGCTACCTCGCAGCTCGGCCAGCCGATCCGCGTGAGCGTCGACGCCTACCCGGGCCGCGTCTTCGAAGGCAAGATCACCCGCATCAACCCGACGTCGGAAGCCGCCAACCGCTCGATCACGATCGAGGCGCTGGTGCCGAACCCCGAGCGCCTGCTGCGGCCGGGCTTCTTCGCCAAGGGCGACCTCGTCTACGACCTGCACGGCGACGCGATCGTCGTGCCCGAGAAGGCGCTCACCACCTTCGCCGGCGTGACCAAGCTCTTCGTGATCGCGAACGGCAAGGCCGAGGAGCGCGTCGTCCGCACCGGCATCGCCGTCGACGACCGCCGCGAGATCGCCGACGGCGTGAAGCGCGACGAGCAGGTCGCCGATCTCGCAACCTCGACCGCCTCGAGCAAGGCGCGCCGGTCACGCGTCGACGCCAGTAGAGCCACTGAGCATGTCGCTCGCCGACTCTGCATCCGCCGCCCCGTCTTCGCGACCATGCTCGTCATGGCGCTGGTCGTGCTCGGCTGGTTCTCGTTCGAGCGCCTCGGTCTCGACCTCTTCCCGAACGTCGACTTCCCGACCGTCACCATCACGACGACGCTCAAGGGCGCGAGCGTCGAGGAGATCGAGAGCGGCGTCACCAAGCCGATCGAGGAGATCGTCAACACCATCGAAGGCATCGACATCCTGCGCTCGACCAGCAAGGAAGGCATCTCGGTCGTCATCGTGCAGTTCCTGCTGAGCAAGAACAGCGCGGTCGCGGCGCAGGAGGTGCGCGACAAGGTCTCGACCATCGTCTCGCGCCTCCCGGAAGGCACCGACGTCGCCGATCATGGAGAAGTTCGACGTCGACGCGACGCCGATCATGAGCGTCGTCGTCGCCGGCAACCGCAACCTCCGCGAGGTCACCGAGATCGCGAAGAAGCAGATCAAGGAGCGCATCGAGACCGTGCAGGGCGTCGGCGCGGTCATCATGGTCGGCGGCTGGGAGCGCGCGGTCAACATCTACGTCGACCCCGACCGCATGGCGGCCTACCAGATCTCGGTCCTGCAGGTGCGCGAAGCGCTGCAGAAGCAGAACATCGAGATCCCGGGCGGCCGCGTCGACCAGGGCAACCGCGAGATGGTGCTCCGCACCATGGGCCGCATGGAGGACGTGCCGGCCTTCGCCGACCTGATCGTCGCGACGTACCAGGGACGCCCGATCCGCGTGCGCGACATCGGCCGGGTCGAGAACGGCGTCGCCGAGCCGCGGAGCCGCGCCCGCCTGAACGACAAGAACGCCGTCAGCCTGATCGTGAAGAAGCAGTCGGGCACCAACGTCGTGAGCGTGGTCGACGCGGTGAAGGCCAAGCTCGCCGAGCTCGGCCCGGTCCTGCCGCCCGACATCTCGACCGAGGTCGTCGATCGACCAGTCGCGCTTCATCAAGCGCACCATCTCCGAGGTGCAGCACCACCTGATCCTGGGCGCGATCCTGGTGGCGCTCACCGTCTGGCTCTTCATGCGCGACGCGCGCAGCACGCTGATCGCGTCGGTCGCCATCCCGACGTCGATCATCGCGACCTTCACGATGATGCGGTTCATGAACTTCACGCTCAACAACGTGACGATGCTCGGCCTCGTGCTCGCGGTCGGCATCGTCATCGACGACGCCGTCGTCATCCTCGAGAACATCTTCCGCCACATCGAGGAGCACGGCGAGGACGCCGTTACACGCGGCATCCGATCGGGACGCGCGAGATCGCGCTCGCCGTGACCGCCACCACGCTCTCGCTGATCGTGATCTTCCTGCCGGTCGCGTTCATGGGCGGCATCATCGGGCGCTTCTTCCAGAGCTTCGGCGTGACGGTCGCGTTCGCGATCGCGATCTCGCTGCTCGTGTCGTTCACGCTGACCGCCGATGCTGTCGTCGCGCTTCCTGCGCCCGAAGGACCCAGCGCACTCCGCGCGAGGAAGGCGCGCTTCTACCGCGCGATCGACCGCTTCTACGGAGCGTGTCTCCGCTGGTCGCTCAGCCACCGCGCCGTGATCCTGCTGCTGTCGCTCGCCGTGCACGCTCACGACCGGACCGCTCATGCGCGCGGTCGGCACGCAGTTCGTCCCGCAGGACGACCAGAGCGAGTTCGAGGTGATCGTGCAGACGCCCGGCGGCTTCAACCTCGAGCGCACCGACGCCGCTGACCCAGGAGCTCGAGGCCAGGCTCCGCGCAGCTGCGCGGCGTCACGCGAGACGCTCACCACGATCGGCGACACGACCGGCAAGGCGCGCCCCGGCGAGGGCGACGTCACGACGGCCTCGATCTACGTCCGCCTGATCGACCTCGCCGAGCGCGACTTCACGTCAGCTCGACGTCATGGCCGACGCCGCGGAAGCTGCTCGCCGCCGTACCCCGACCTGCGCGTCGAGCGTCCAGGGCATCAACGCGTTTCGCGGCGGCGGCACGCGCCAGAGCGAGCTCGAGTTCAGCCTGCTCGGCCCGAGCCTCGACAAGCTCGACGAGCGTATTCCGACCAGCTCGCCGACAAGATGCGCGCCGACCCGGGCTTCGTCGACGTCGACACCACGCTCTCGGTCCGGAAGCCCGAGCTCCGCGCCGCGATCGACCGCGAGCGCGCCTCGGCGCTCGGTCTCCGCGTCGACGAGATCGCCGAGACGCTGAGCCTGCTCGTCGGCGGCGAGCCGGTCTCGAAGTACAAGGAAGAGGACGAGCAGTACGACGTCTGGCTCCGCGCCGAGCCGGCCAAGCGCGACGACCCCGCCGCCGTCTACGCCCTCACCGTCTGGTCGCCGTCGGCGCAGCTCGTGAAGATCTACAGCCTCGTGAACCTGGAAGAAGCGCTCGGGCCGGCGCAGATCGAGCGCGAGAACCGCGAGCGCAAGGTCGGCTTCTTCGCCAACCTCTCCGGCATGCCGCTCTCGGTCGCGGTCGGCAAGGTGCAGGGCTATCATCAAGGAGATGAACCTGCCGCCGCAATACCAGATCAAGCTCGGCGGCCGCGCCAAGGCGCTCGACGAGACCATCCAGAACTTCATCACCGCGTTCCTGCTGAGCCTGCTCTTCATGTACATGGTGCTGGCGGCGCAGTTCGAGAGCTTCCTCCACCCGATCACGATCATGCTGGCGCTGCCGCTCAGCATCCCGTTCGCGGTCTTCTCGCTCTGGCTGCTCAACGAACCCGCTCGACGTCTACTCGATCTTCGGCCTCTTCATGCTGTTCGGCATCGTGAAGAAGAACGGCATCCTGCAGGTCGACTACACGAACACGCTCCGCGCCAAGGGCGTTGACCGCGACACCGCGATCCTCGAGGCCAACCACGCCCGCCTCCGGCCGATCCTCATGACGAGCGTCATGCTCGTCCTCGGCATGCTCCCGATGGCGCTCGGCACGCGGCCCCGGCGCGGCGTCGCGCGCGTCGATGGCGAAGGTCATCATCGGCGGTCAGACGCTCTGCCTGCTCTTGAGCCTGCTGGTCACGCCGGTCGCGTACGCGCTCTTCGACGACATCGGCCGTCTCACGTGGGTGCGGCGGCTCGGGCGCGCCGCGCCGCGGCCTCTCCGACCGCATGCGTGGCGCAGCGCGACGGTCGCCGACGAGGCCCGCGTCGGCGAGCTGCCGTAGCCGGTCGTCGTCGGGCCGATCCCCTACTCACGCGCGACTTTCCCCTACGCACGTCTCGCGAACGTCACCAGTTGTACATTCGGTCGTGTAACCGATTCCGGTTTCCTCGTGCGTCGATCGACGGGGATGGACGAATCCGTTGGCACGCTCGGTGCTCAGCATCGCCCTCCATGACGACCGGCACCCGATGCTCCCGCTGCAACGGCGCCCGCTACCGATGCGTCGGCTGCCGGACGTCATACCCACGCAGCACAGCCGTCTGCTCTTCGTCTGCGTGCCGCGGCGCCGCGCTCGTCTGCCGGTGCGGGCTCGCCGTCGACGCGCCCGCGTGAGCCGACGCACCAGGAGGCACCCATGCACCGCGACCGCCGTTCGATCCGACTCCGTCCTCTCGTCCTGACGATTGCCGTCCTCCTGACCCTGCTTCCGAGCGTCAGCGGCGCCAAGGTGAAAGACAAACACTCGCTGCCGCCGCGCGACACGTCCGGCGTCGATCCACATCGTCGTCGTGATGATGGAGAACCGGAGCTTCGACCATCTCCTCGGATGGCACCCGACGGCGGACGGCATGCAGGCCGGTCTCACGTATCCCGACGAGCTCGGCGGCGAACAGCCGACCTTCGCGCTCGCGCCCGACTATCAGGGCTGCGCGCATCCCGATCCCGACCACTCCGTGGGAGGGTGGGCGCGTGGACGTGAACGACGGGCGCGATGGACGGGTTTCTGCTCGCCGGCATGAACGACGCGTACGCGATCGGCTACTACGGCGCAGCCGACGCGGCCGTTCTTCAACTCGCTCGCGCTCGAGTACACGACCTTCGACCGGTTCTTCGCGTCGATCCTCGGCCGAGACCTATCCGAACCGCATCTTCATGCACGCGGCGCAGACCGATCGGCTCGACAACGCGCTCGACGCTCTCGACCCTGCCGACGATCTGGGACCGCCTCGGTGAACGCGGTGTCAGCGCCCAGTACTACTTCTCCGACGTGCCGTTCTTGCTCCTCTGGGGAACGAAGTACCTGCCGATCTCGACGCCGGTCGAGCGAGTTCCTCCTCGATGCCGCGACCGGCAACCTGCCGAGCGTCTCGTTCGTCGATCCGCGTTTCGTCGGCGAGGCCGAGCGGCGTCTCGGGCGAGCGATCATCCGCGTCGCGCGACATCCGCACCGGCGACGCCTTTCTGGCCGAAGCGTTCCAGGCGGTCGCCGCGGGTCCGGATTGGGGCAGCGACCGTCTTCATCGTCACCTATGACGAGTGGGGCGGCTTCTTCGACCACGTGGCACCGCCCGCGCTGCCGCGCCGAACGGCGTCGACCCGGACCTCGTAAACGGCAAGGCGCTCCTCGGCCTGCGCATCCCGGTCGTCGTGGCGTCGCCGTTCACTCGCGGGAACCCGGCGAGCCCGCGCGTCGTCTCGACGGTCTTCGACAACACGTCGATCCTGAAGCTCATCGAGTGGCGCTGGAACCTGAAGCCGCTGACGCGCGCGCGACGCCTCGAACGACGTCGGCAATCTCGCTTTCGCGCTCGACTTCGCGAACGCCGACCCGCGCGTGCCGGCGCTGCCGACGCCACCGGCGCCGCCGCTCCAACCGTGCCCGGAGGGCTTCCCGATTCCGACCGAGCTCGCGCTCGAAGACCTGCTCGCGCTCGTGCCGTGATCGAGCGCTCGCGCTCGTGCGTGATCGAGCGCGCGCCTCAGCCGAGCAATTCGCCGTAACCCCAGCTGCGCAGCACGTCGACCTGGAAGTCGTACATCGGGCTCGCGCCCTTCGTCCCGAGGCGCTGCTCGCGCGCGAGGCGGAGTGCTGGCTCGTGAAAGCCGCCCCTGCCAGAGCGTGACGGCGTGGCCGAGGTCGATCATGGCGGGCGGCGTCGCCGCGACCGTGCGCCGACTCCACGCGAACGCCTCGGCGAGGAGCTGCGGGTCGATCTCCGCCAGGGTCGCGGGCACGTCGACGACCGTGGGGTCGAACGGCCGCCGGCAGCGGAAGATCACCATGCACGAGTCGGGCAGCGTGTACTCGAACTCGAAGAAGGCGCGCGCCTGGTACATCAGCACGTGCCAGGAACGCGTCGGTCGGCCAGAGGTAGTCCTGGTTCGCGAGCAGGCCGACCTCCGGGAGGAGCGCCGGGAGAAACCGGCGAAAGACGTTGGCGCCGATCGGCAAGGTCTTCACGGCGTCGTTCACGACGAGCTCGATCGGCGGTCCGTCCCAGCCGACGTCTGCCAAGTCGGCGCGTCGGACCTCGAGAAGATGCGCGTAGGGGCGATGCAGCTCACGAAAGTAGTCGTCGAAGGGCGCGCCGACGGTGAGCCGACCTAGCGTGCGCGGTCCCCTGCACCTGCTCCTCGCACCACGCCTCCCAGGAGAAGAGATCGTAGGCGTAGGCGACCGGGCCGCGCGCGGGGCAGCCGCGGGTTCAGCACGAGGCCTTCGCAGTAGCTCGTCGTGAGCGACCCGAGCCACGCCCCACTCGACGATCACGCCGCGTCCGCGATGAGGCCTCGGCTCCGTACCAGCGGCACCACGCCTGCTCTTCCTTGGTCGTGAGCCCGAGCCGCTTCTCCCGCGCGGCAAGTGGGCCCGGAACTCCTCGTGGCGAAGCTCGGCCATGGGCGGTCCCTACGCCGAGCTACCCGCACCCTCAAGGACGGACCCCGGTAGACCCAGTCCCTCGCGCCAGCGCGATAGACCACGGATTGGAGGATCCGCCCATGGCCTCCGCGCTTTCGCCACGCTCGCTCGTTTCGTCGCCCGTCGCTCGCCTGCTCGCTCGCCGTCGCGAGCGCGGCCCACGCGCAGCCCATCTCCGCCAACCCGCCGATCGGTCCCGTGACCGGCGTCGTCGCGCACGAGCATGCTCAAGTTCCTCGGCATCCCGTACGCCGAGCCGCCGGTCGGGCGCTGCGCTGGGCGCCGCCCGAGCCGCACGCGCCCTGGATGGCGCCGCGCGACGCGAGCGCGTTCGGCAGCCGCTGCCCGCAGGGGACGAGCCCGTTCGGGCAGACGACCAACAACGAGCGAGGACTGCCTCTTCCTGAACGTCTACACGCCGCACCGAAAGGCCGTCCCCGAGCACGACCTGCGACGGAAGCGTCCGGTCATGGTGTGGATCCATGGCGGCGCCTTCCAGGTCGGCGAGAGCGACGACTACGACCCGACCAAGCTCGTGAATGCGGGCGACGTCGTGGTGGTCACGATCAACTACCGTCTCGGCACGCTCCGGTTTCTCGCGCACCCGGCGCTCAGCGCCGAGTCACCGCCGGCATCTCCGGCAACTACGGCATCCTCGACCAGCAGCTCGCGCTGCGCTGGGTGCAGGACAACATCGCGGCCTTCGGCGGCAATCCGGAAGCGCGTGACCATCTTCGGAGAATCGGCGGGCGGCATCAGCGTGCATGCCAGCTCGCCTCGCCGCTCGCGGCCGGCACCTTCCACCGCGCCATCGTCGAGAGCGGCGCCGTCTTTCACGCAGCCGACGCTCGATGCCGCCGAGACCCAGGGCGCGGCGATGGCCGACACGCTCGGCTGCTCCGGATCAGACGGCCGCGTGTCTGCGCGCGCGTGAGCGTCGAGGACATCATCGCCAATCAACCGGTGACCCTCCAGTCGGCGAGCCCGGTGATCGACGGCGTCGTGCTGCCGGTCCCGTTCCGCGACGCGTTCCAGAGCGGCAATTTCAATCGCGTCCCTGTGATCCAAGGCTCGAACCACGACGAGATGCGGCTCTTCGTGGCGCTGCTCTTCGATCTCAGGGCGGACCCGTGACCGAGGCCGGCTACCCGGCCGCCGTCGCGACCTGCTCGGCGTCCCGCAGTCGGTCGCCGGACATCCTGATCACCGCGCTACCCGGTCGCGAACTATCCGAGCCCGGGGCTGGCGCTGTCGGCACTCGCGACCGACGCCGCCTTCGCGTGCAACGCCCTCGCCGCCGACCGCTATCTGTCGGGCTTCGTCAAGACGTACGCCTACGAGTTCGACGATGCGACCGCGCCCCAGCTCTTCCTGCCGCCCGCGAGCTTCCCGTACGCCGCCGCGCACGCCTCGGAGATCCAGTACCTCTTCGACCTCCCGTCGCCCTTCCCGCCGCAACCGCTGAACGCCGACCAGCAACAGCTCTCGGACGCCATGGCGCACTACTGGACGCGCTTCGCGCAAGCAGCGGCAAGCCGACGCGCCGCACGCGATCCGCTGGCCGCGTTACGACGCCGCGGATGCCGGCGGGGCGCGCATGCTCTCGCTCGTGGCGCCCGACCCTCGAGGCCGAGCCCGACACGTTCTTCCGCTTCGATCACCAGTGCGGGTTCTGGGACAACCTCCTCGGCAATTGACGCGGTCGAGCTGAATCGCCCGGTCGTCCACCGCTACCGCGAGACGGAGGGTCTATACTGAGGGCATGACCCGTCGTTGGCGGCCGATCGCGGCCGCCCTGCTTCTGCTCGTCGTCGCCGGATTCGCGTATCGCTCCTTCGTCGGAGGCGAGGTGCCGCGCCCGCTATCGCACCGAAAGGTCACGCGCGGCGACCTGATCGCGAGCGTCACCGCGACCGGCACCGTGAACCCGGTGAAGACGGTGCAGGTCGGCACGTACGTCTCGGGACCGATCCAGGCGATCGACGTCGACTTCAACTCGCCGGTGAAGAAGGACCAGCGCGTCGCCAAGATCGACCCGCGTCCGTTCGAGCTCCGGGTGCAGCAATCCGAGGCCGGGCTCGCGAACGCGCGCGCCGCGCTCGACGAAGGCGCGCGCCGACCTCGCGCTACAAGAGCTCGAACCTCGTCGCGCAACCGCAAGCTCCGCGAGCAGGGCATCGTCGCCGCCGACGCCGTCGACGTCCTCGCGAGCAGCGTCGACCAGGCGCGCGCCAGGTCGCGCTGCAGGAGGCGCAGGTGCAGCAGGCCGAGGCGCCAGCTCGAGGAGGCGCGGGTCAACCTCGGCTACACCGACATCGTCTCGCCGGTCGACGGCGTGGTCGTGTCGCGCAGCGGTCGACGTCGGCCAGACCGTCGCGGCGAGCTTCCAGACGCCGACGCTCTTCGTGATCGCCGAGGACCTCGACGAAGATGCAGGTGAACGCCAACGTCAGCGAGGCCGACATCGGCGAGGTGCGCGAGGGGCAGACGGCGACCGTTCAGCGTCGACGCGTATCCCGAGCGCGCCGTTCAAGGGCACCGTCTCGCAGGTGCGGAACTCGCCGCTGAACGTGCAGAACGTCATCACCTACGACGTCGTGATCGACGCCGACAACGCCGACCTGGCGCTCCGTCCCGGCATGACCGCAAACGTCGACATCGTGACCGGCCGGCGCGAGCAGGTGTTGCGCGTGCCGACGGCGGCGCTGCGCTTCCGGCCGCCCGCCGGCGAGCGGCGACCGCCGCGGCGCCCGCCGGCACCGCCGTATGGCACGCTCTCCGGCGGGCGTCCCGGAGGCGATCACCGTGACCCGGCGGGCCTCGCCGACGACAGCTACACCGAGGTGCAAGCGGGCGGGCTCGCCGAGGGCGACGCCGTCATCGTGTCCGTCGCAGCGGACGGAGCGCGAGCGCAGGCACCAGCGCGCAGCGTCCGCCCGGCTTCAACATGGCGCGGCGGCGGGCGCCGCCGAGCGCGCGGACGTTCGGATGGCTGCGTCCGCACGCGCCGCTGATCGCGACGGCCGGACTCTCGCGCCGCTACGCCCTCGGCGACGCGACAGTACAGGCGCTCGCCGACGCGACGCTCCGCATCGCCGCCGGCGAGCTCGTGGCGATCATGGGCCCCTCGGGCTCCGGGAAGTCGACCCTCGATGAACATCCTCGGCTGTCTCGATCGCCCGACGAGCGGCACGCTATCGCCTGGCGGGCCGCGAGGTCGGGACGCTCGACGCCGACGCCCGCGCCGAGATCCGCAATCGCCGCATCGGCTTCGTGTTCCAGAGCTTCAACTTGCTCGCCGCGGACGACCGCGCTCGAGAACGTCGAGCTGCCGCTCTACTACGGGCCGTTGCCGCTCGCCGAGCAGCACGCGCGCGCGCGCACCGCCCTCACGCGGGCCGGCATCGCGCATCGCGCCGGGCATCTGCCGAGCCAGCTGTCGGGCGGCGAGCAGCAGCGGGTCGCGATCGCGCGCGCCCTCGTCGGCGAGCCCGACCTGCTGCTCGCCGACGAGCCGACCGGCAACCTCGACAGCAAGACCTCGGCCGAGATCATGACCATGCTGCGTGAGCTCAATCGCTCGACCGGCGTGACGGTGGTCATCGTCACGCACGATCCGGAGGTGGCGGCGGTGACGGATCGGGTGATCGCGTTCCGCGACGGCCACATCATTTCCGACGCGCCGACGGCGCGTTCCGCCGCCGCACCCGATCGACAGAAGGAGCCGACGCGTGAGCGCCGCCGCGACCACGACCAAGCTCCTCGCCATGACCGCGCGGGCCGCCTCGCGCGCGCTCTGGCGGAATCGCCTCCGCTCCGGACTCACCATGCTCGGCATGATCATCGGGGTCGCGTCGGTGATCGCGATGGTGAGCGTCGGCGCCGGCGCCGACCGCTTCGTGCAGCAGCAGATCGCGAGCTTCGGCACCAACATCATCATGGTGATCCCGGGCGCGGTGACCTCGGGGGCGCGCGCTCGGGCTGGGGCGGCGCCTCGACGCTCACCGTCGCCGACGCCGGCGCGATCGAGCGCGTGCCCGAGCTCGCCGCCGTGACGTACTCGCGCCGTCAGATCGCGCAGATCGTCTACGGCAGCGCCAACTGGTCGACGGTCGTGCAGGGCGTGACCGACGAGTTCGAACGCGTGCGCGACTGGCAGGTGGCAGAGCGGCGGCTTCTTCACCGAGCGCCACGAGAAGAGCGGCGCCAAGGTCGCCGTCCTCGGCCAGACGGTCGTGCGGAACCTCTTCGGGCCCGGCCAGGATCCCGTCGGCACGGTCATTCGCATCAAGAACGTCCCCTTCAAGGTCATCGGCGTGCTCGCCGCCAAGGGCCAGTCGTCGTGGGGGCAGGACCAGGACGACGTCGTCATGATCCCGTTCTCGACCGCCGAGCGCCGCGTGATGGGCGCCGAGATCCTCGGCAGCGTCGAGATGATCTATGCGAGCACGCGCCGCACGAGCGACTCGCGGCCGCGAGCCGACGCGCATCACGACCGTGCTCCGCCAGCAGCACCGCATCGGCCGCGGTCAGGACGACGACTTCACCGTCCGGACGCTCGAGGACATGGCCGGCGCGAGCGCCGCCGCGAGCCAGGTGATGGGCAATCTCCTCCTCGCGATCGCCTCGATCTCGCTCCTCGTCGGCGGCATCGGCATCATGAACATCCTGCTTGGTCTCGGTGACCGAGCGGACGCGCGAGATCGGCCTCCGGATGGCGGTCGGCGCCAAGGCGCGGCACATCCTGCTGCAGTTCCTGACCGAGGCCGCCGTGCTCAGCATGACCGGCGGCCTGATCGGCATCGCGACCGGCCTCGTCGCGACCTACCTGATCGGCCGGCTCGCGGAATGGCCGACGGTGCTCGAGCCGACGTCGGTCGCCGTGTCGTTCCTCTTCTCCGGCGCCGTCGGGATCTTCTTCGGCTACTACCCGGCGTACAAAGCGTCGCGTCTCGACCCCATCGAAGCCTTACGCTGGGAGTGAGCCGCAGGTTGCGGCTAGGCGGCGCGAACGTCCGCGCTCGCTTCGCGGCGCTCCGCGGCCGTCGTGAGCGGTAGCCGGACCACGAAGGTCGCGCCGCGGCCGCCCGCCGGTGCGACGGCGATCGACGGCAAGGTGACATTCCTCGCAGGAGAGCGCATGCCAATGCGATACTCGCCCGCGTGGGCCGACTCGGCGCGTTCCTCGATCGCACGCTCGTGCGCTGGCTCTGCGCCGCGGCGCCGGCCCATCCGCATTCGCAGCCACGGCTCGATCTCCACGGTCTCGGCGTCAGGACGCGATCGCCGCGACCGAACGCTTTCTCCGCGAGGCGCAGGCGGCGGATATCCCGGAGGTCCGGATCGTGTACGGCAAAGGCCGCCACAGCCCGGGCGGCCGCGGCGTGCTGCGCGAGGTCATCCCGCGCTGGCTTGCCGAGGACGGCCGGCGCTGGATCACCAGCGCCGAACCCGAGCCTGACGCCTACGGCGAGGACGCCGCGATCCTGGTCCGTGTTCGCGCGGTCAGAATAGGAGTCTGACCCAAGACTTGATTCTCCGCGCGCAAAGCGCGCGGCCGAGCGCGAGCGAGCTCGGGGGTCAACGGTGAGTGCGGCTGTGCCGCGCTCACCGAAGGAGAGATCCCCTTCTGAACTAGAGATCGCCGCCGTCGACGTCCCCGTCGCCGTCGCCGCCGTCCTCGTCGCCGTCGAGCTGGATGTGCACCTTGCTCCCGTGCCCGCCCCGGTGGCCGGTGCGATTGCCGCCGCGTTCCTCGTCGCGGTCCTCGCGCTCCTTCAACTCTTCGGTTTCCGCGGCTTTGGATTCGTTGCGCTGATCCGTTGCCTCGTCCGGCACGAGCTCCTTCCCGAAAGCCGGTGGTAACGCTTTCTGACCACCGAACGCCGGGGCCGGGAGCGCGGGGAGCGCGAGCGCAGCGGCGGCGAACACATACGTCAATGACGTTCTCATTTCGTGACTTCTCCTGCTCGATTCCTACGGCCGAGCGGTAAGGCAAGCAACCCGGTCTTTTGACGGGCGGCCTCAAGTCGCGGACTCATCGCGCCGAAAATGCTCGAGGAGATCGCGCATGTCCTGATTTCGGCCGCTCTCACGCTCTTCGCCCTGCTCCTGCTGACGCAAATCGAGCGCCGGCGGGAGCGCGCCGTCTGGCTCGGCGGTCTTGCAGTGGCGCTCTACCTCCTGCCGGGTCGGGCGAAGGTGGCAGCACCGATCGCGGTGATTCTGACGCTCGGGCTCAGCGACTCGATCGCGAGCCTGCGCCCTCGCTAGCGCAGGTTGCTGCGACTAGTCGACGACGCCTTTGCCTTTGCGGCCCTCACCTCCCGCGAAGCGTGAGGCACCGCGTTTGGCCTCCTCCAGGACCGCGCGGCCGAGGCGGGCTTCGATTGCGAGACCGTGCTCCAGCGGCAGACCTGAGCCGGCGAGCGCCGCGGCGCGATCGGCGAGGAGCGTCGGCCAGGGGAACTTCGCGAGCGTCTCGGCGAGCGCGAGCGCGCGGACGAGATGCTGGCCGCGCGGCACCACTTCGTTCACGAGCCCGATGCGGTACGCCTCGTCCAGGTGCACGGGCCGTCCCGTCATCATGATCTCGAGCGCGCGCCCGAGGCCGACGATGCGCGGCAACCGCTGCGTGCCGCCGTCGATCAGCGGCACGCCGAACCGGCGCTCGAAACACCCGAAGGTCGAGCCCTCGGCGGCGATCCGGAGATCGCACCAGCACGCGAGCTCGATCCCACCCGCGACGCACCATCCCGAGACCGCCGCGATCGTCGGCTTGGTCGGCGTGAGGCGGGTGAAGCCGAGCGGGCCTTCGTGCCGATCGCGAACCGTGTCGATCGCCTTCAGGTCCGCCCCGGCGCAGAACGCCTCGTCGCCGGCGCCGGTCAGCACCAGGATCTTGGCGTCGGCGTCGGCCTCGAAGCGACGGTAGCCGTCGAGCAGGGCGGCGGCGACCGTGCCGTTCACGGCGTTTCGCGCCTCGGGACGGTTGATGGTGAGGACGGCCGCGACCCCGCGGCGCTCGTAGAGGACCGGATCTTTCGCGACCGTCATCGATGCGCTCCTCTCGCTCAGCCGAGCTTCAGCTTGGCGATCACCTTCTTGCTGAACTCCTGGATGAACTCTTTCTGATTGCGCCCGACGTTGTGGACGTGGATCTCGTCGAACCCGAGGTCGATGAATTGCTGGATCTGAGCGCGATGCTCGTCCATGTCGGGTGAGATGATCATGCGGTTCTTGTAGTTCTCCGGCCTCACGATCTTGGCGATCTCGGCGAAATCCTCGGGGAGCGGCATGTCGCCCTTGGGAAAGGGCATGCCGCCGTTCGGCCATTGCTCGAGCGCGTTGGCGACCGCTTCCTCGCTCGCCCTCGCCCACGACATGTGGAGCTGGAGGAGCTTCGGCATCGCCGCTCGGATCCTTGCCGGCCGAGCGCGCGCCCTCTCGAACTTCCCGAGCAGCATCTTGAGCTTCTCGATCCCAGCTCCCGGGGTGATGAAGCCATCGCAGTTGGCACCCGTCCACCTGAGCCGCGATCGGTCCGGCGGTCGCGACGTAGATCGGCACTGGAGTGCTGAGGGTCGGGCAGCGATCCACATCCGCACCCGCTGCATCTGGTGTATTTGCCGTTGTCGTGCCTGGCGATCTCGCCAGTCATGAGCTCTGAATGATGCCGATGGCCTCCTGCATCATCTTGAGCCGCACGTGCGGCTCCGGCCACACGCTGCCGATCACGTGCTCGTTCAACGCCTCGCCCGTCCCGACGCCGAGCCAGAAGCGCCCGGGGTCATGGCCCCTTGGGTCGCCGCCGCCTGGGCCACCACCGCCGGGTGATAGCGGAACAACGCGCACGTCACCCCGGTCCGAAGGTGAGCTTCTTGGTGGTCGCGCCGAGCGCCGCCATCCACGACCACACGAAGGCGTTGTGCCCCTGCTTCGGCACCCACGGCTGGAAGTGATCCGCCGCCATCACCCCTTTGAAGCCGTGATCCTCCGCGAGCCGCAGTACTCCAGCAGCTCGGTCGGATGAAACTGTTCCAGTGCCGCCGCATATCCAATGATCGCCATCGATTCTCCTCGTCTCGGTGTGTGGTCGGCGTGGAGGTATGCCACGGGCACGGGCGCGAGCGAAGACGGTCAGGGTCGATGGTGTGCTCGCGGCGGTGGGGCAGGCTCGGGACCGCGGGGATCGGAACTGCGTCGGCTACTCCGCGAACTGCGGAGACGCCCGTACTCGAGCCAGCGCATCCGCTTGCGCCAGCGGGTCGGTTGGCACGTCGGTCGGCAGCGGCATCGACGAACGCTCAGAGGCGGCCGAGCCAGCTTTCCCCGAGAGGTCGCGCGAGGTCCTCGAGGTTGGTTGCGGCGATCGTGGTTTCGGCGTGAGCACCCGTCAGGTCGCCGACGCCTACGGCGAAACCGCCGAGTAAGAGACCGGACCGCGTCGACGTCGACGCACTGTAGGTATGAACCGTCGCACCCTCCGGCACACGCGCCGCAGAGCCGCAGACATGGCGATGGTCCAGAGCGCCGGTGCGGTCCGCGGCGAGAAGAGGTCCCAAAACACGATGTCGGCGGCGGCCGGAATCGCGGCCAACGCCGACACGAAGTCTCCGTGGACGAGACGCCAGCTGGTGCGGGAGCGTCTCGATGCCGGCCCTCAGCGAGGAGCGCGGTCGCGGCGGCGTGGGCGTTTGCACCGTCCTTCGTGAGCCCCAGCGCATCGGCGTTCTCCGGGCGGAGGGCCAGCTTCAGCGCATCGAGGTCGTGCTCGAAGCTCACGATCTCGAGACGACGTGCCGAGGCCGGCTGTGCCTCCGAGACCTTCCAAGCGGAAATGGCATTGGTCGCGGCGCCGAGGCCGACGTCGAAGAGCACGAGCGGCGTACCCCTTCTCCCAGCCGTGCGGCCAAACGCGACGGCACGACGTAGATCGTCTCGGCCTCGACGCGCGGGCCGGCGCCCGGATGCATCACCTCGCCACTCGCACGCTCGCGAATCGCCAGGGCTCCGTTGGCGAGCGTCACGACCTCACAGCCGTTCGCGGAGTCCGCGACGCGAGCTCGTCGCCGGCGGAAACTCGCTTGGTGGCCTTCAACCTCCGCAGACGTCGAACGTTACTGCCCCTCCTCGTCTCGTGGTGTGGGTCGGCGTGGAGGTATGCCACGAGCCCGTGCGCAAGCGAAGACGGCACTCTGCGCAGCTGGGGCGCGCACGGTGTAGGGACGCCGCCGGGGTCCCCACACCTGCCCACCCCGTCAGAGGCCCCTCAAACCGACGACGCGGCTACTGCCCCTGCTCGATCAGCTTCGCGACCGTGAACGAATCCGGCACCGCGCCGCTCGGCTTGTACTGGGTCGCCGACTCCGTGCCCTTGTTGAAGTACCAGCCTTCGTGGCCCGCCGGCGAGTCGCCGGGTGCGGCACGTAGGTCGCGTGCATGAGCTGCATGTCGACCATCGCGAGCCCGGCGTAGAAGTCCTTCTCCTCGTCGTACTTGTTCGGCGCGCCGGGGAAGGCCTGGGTGCGGAACTGGTGGTTGTCGATCCACACCTTCCAGAGCTCGCTGTTGCGGTCGTAGATGTCGGAGTAGGCGACGACCAGCGCGTCCTTTGTCGATGAAGAGCACGCGCTTCCCGTAGGCGTACTGCGGAAGCTTCGAGACGCCTTCGACGACCGCACATGCGGCGCTTCTCCCACGCGTCGCACATCAGGTAGTCGGCCTCGCCGGTCGCAGCGCTTCTGCGGGAACTTCTCGCCGTGCAGGATGCCGAGCATGTCCTTCTCGCCGAGGTAACTTCCATTCCGACCAGGCGATGTGACCGTTGTAGCCCCAGTAGCGAGTCGGGATCGGTGTCCTGGCCGAAGAGCGGCGTCGGAGCGCTGCGCGGTCGAGAGTCGGCGCACGCGGCGGAGCGACGGCACGTAGAGCCAGGTGTCGTCCTGCTTGGCGGGATCGATGTAGCGGTACTCGAGGGCGCCGATGCCCTTCAAGTCGAACGGCGCGATCAACGGGCCGAGCACCTCCTTGAAACGGATGCCCTCGGGGTTTCGAGCGCGGGCTTCGGATCCACGTAGAGGCGCGCGTTGTAGTACATGCGCCGCGACTCGCCGATCCAGTAGTAGCGCTCGACCTCCATCGGCTTGCCGTGGCCGACGGCTCCGGTCTCGGCAGGGAAGTCGTACTCCACGAAGTCGTCGGTCCTGGATACGGGCGGTACTCGTAGTTCCACATCACCTTGAGCGCGATCTTCGGATCCGCCGGATCGATCTTCGGGAACGGCGCGCCCGCGACGTAGACCCTGGAGCGCGAGACCGTTCTCGGCGAGCTTCACCTGGTTCGCGTACTTCTCGGTCGCCTCCCTGTAGGCCTTCGGCCAGCCGATGGGCTTCGGCTCGATGATCTTCATCGACATGCCCTGGTTCACGCACCATTCGATCGCGGGCGAGATCAGGTCCTTCGCCTTGGCGACGTTCGACTTGTCGATGACGTCGCCGGGCGCCACGATCCGCCGAGGCAGCAGTGGCGAGCCCGACCATCGCGGCGACCACGCCCACGCGAAGCACGTTGATCATGGGACCCCCTCCGTAGATCGACAGAGACCAGGTGCGCTGGCCGTTTCTAGGGATGGCCCTGACAGGAGTCAACGAAAATCGCCCCTCATCGACGCGTGAGCAGGACCAGGATGCCGTGACGGACATGGACGTCGGCGCCGACCGTCGTTGCGACGTCCTCGGCCTCGTGATCGCGCGCGACGATGCTCGCGCCCGGCGCGGCCTCCTCCGCACAGGTCGAACGACAGGTGCGCAGAAGGGACGGGCCGTAGAACCCGATGATCTTGCCGAGCTGCGGCTCGCCGTACTGCACCGCATGTGTGAGCCATACTGGCGCATCCGGAGGAGCGCGGCCGCGATCGCGGGCTCGCGGCGCTGTGCGCCGCGCTGCAATCGCGAGACGTGCTCGCCGATCGCCACCACGACGACGGTCGCGACCGTCGCCGCCCCGAGCAACGCGAGCGGCACCCACGGGCGACGACGGCCGACCCGTGCGAGCGCGAGAGCGACGGCCGCCGCCAGCGCGGGATAGAGCTGGAACAGGTACCGACTCTTCTTGCCCGCCGCCGCCGAGATCACGACGAGGACGATCGCTCCGTAGACGAGCCAGAGGCGCGCGCCGAGATCGGTGCGCCACCGGCGCATCAGCATGCCGATGCCGACGACGCGCCGGCGGCAACCACGGCCAATACGTCCGCAGGAGCTTCCAGAGATACCAGAGCGTGCCGCGTCCGAGCGTCCCGGCCTCGAAGAGCACCTGCCCGATCTGCCCGCCGAAGTACGCGCTGACCGAAGCCGGTGCCTTCGTCGAGGCGCGCCACGAGCCAGGGTCCGACGGTCGCGACCGCGAGCGCGACGCCTACGAGGCTCGGGACCGACAGCACCCGCCGCGCGAGCACTCCGCACGTCCCCACAACACGAGCGCGACCGCGACCGGGAAGAGACCTTGCGGTCCCTTGGCGAACCAGCCGCCGATCGCGGCGAGTGCCAGCCAGAGCACGGCGCTCGGCTCCGCGACCGAGCGATGCGCCGCGAGCGAACCCGAGCAGCACCCAGCGCGGTGACGAGCGTCTCGAGGTGGACCCCGCGGCTCCAGTGCGCCACCTCCGGGCGTGGTGGCGTAGACGATGGCCGCGAGGAACGCGGTCTCCCAGCCGTCCAAGGTGCGGCGCACGAGCCAGTACACGAGCAGCGTGCAGACGACGCCGAGCAGGCCCGGCAGCAGGATCGCCGTGAACGTACTCGCCCCGCGACCGCGAACACCAGCGCGTTCAGCCAGAAGTGCAGCGGCGGCTTGTTCACGTACGGCACGCCGTTGAACGTGAGATGCGTCCACTCGCCGGTCTCGAGGATCGTGCGCGCGATCGTCGCGTACATCGCCGGGTCGCCGTCGAGCGGGACCCGCGCGACTCCACCGAGGCCGAGGGCCGCCGCGATCACGGCGAGCGCGCTCAGATGGACGACGGGTCGCGCGCAGCACGGCCGTGGCACGCTCGTGCCACGGGGCCGTCGCCGTTTCCTCCGCTGCTCCGCGTACGCGTCCACGCATCCGTGCGATCCGGCGCGCGCTCTTATCACAGTGCCGCCGCAGGCGACACGCACCCACAGTGCGACGCTCGTCTGGCAAGCCCGGGATCGACCTGTTACATAGCCGCGATGGAATTTCGGGAGCTCGCCCGCATCAACGGCGGCTATGCCGAAGCGCGCATCCTGCAGGCCGCCGTGACGCTCGGGCTCTTCGACCAGCTCGACGCCGCCGGCCGTTCTGCGGCGACGCGATCGCCGGCGCGGCCGGCACGGACGCGCGCGCGACCGAGCTCCTGCTGAACGCGCTCGTCGCGATGCGGATCGATGCGGAAGGACGGCGACCTCTTCAAGGACACCGAGGTACGCGCGCACGTACCTCACGCAGCACGTCGCCGACGTCGTACGCCGGCTTCCGTCCGTTTCGACGCGTCGCTGTGGTCGCTCTGGGGCGAACCTCGCCGAGACCGGTGCGGACCGGCAAGCCGGCGCACGCGACCCCGACATGTTCCAGGTCGAGCGCCGAGGACACGGCGCGCTTCATCGACGCCATCGGAGAGCATCGTCGCAGGCGCCGCGGCGACGCTCGCGTGCTCGCCGACACGCTCGACCTCGGCGGCGTGCGGCCGCCTGCTCGACGTCGGCGCCGGTCCCGGGCACGTACGCGATCGAGCTCTGCCGCCGCCATCCCGGAGCTGCAGCGCGACGATCTTCGACTTGCCCGGCACGCTCGCCGTCACCCGCCGCTACGTCGACGCGAGCGGCGTCGGCGACCGCATCGAGCTCCGTCGCCGGCGACTACCTCGCGCGACCCGCTGCCGACCGGGTCACGACCTCGTGTTCCTCTCCAACGTCATCCACGGCGAGAACGCAGACACCGAACCGCGCCCTCATGCGCAAGATCCACGGGCGCTCGCGGCCGGCGGCCGCCTGATGATCAAGGACCACGTCACCGACGAGTCGGGGACGAGCCCGGCGCCGGCGGCGATCTTCTCGATCGCGATGCTGCTCTTCACGCGAGGGCGCGACTATGCGTTCGCCGAGATCCGCGACTGGCTCGTGGCGGCGGGCTTCGCGCCGCGTCGAGGCCGACGTGCTGCCACCCGGGTTGATCTCGACGGCTCGTCGTCGCCTTCAAATGACGGCACCGGAGCGCAAGGACGGCGGCGCGCGTTCTGCTCCGCCTGCGGCGAACGCCTCGGGCGAACGCGCGCTTCTGCGCCGGCTGCGGACCGCCGTCGGCACCGCGCGCCGCGGCCGCGAGGAGCCTTCCGCGAGCAGCTCCCCGGCCTCGTCGTGCTGGCGTTCGTTCCTCGTCGCGGGTCTCTTCGATGCTGGATCGACGTCCTGCAACCTGGACCGACGGGAGCGCGCGCGCGCCGCGGCCGCGCGGCGGCGCGCGCGGGCGCGGGCGCGGGTGCGGAGTGCGGGTGCAGGCGGCGGCACGGCCGGCGAGATGCCGAGTGACCATCCACCGGTCGGCCATCCCGGACGAGGCCAAGCAGTTCGTGGCCCAGCTCGCCGAGAAGGCCAGGGCGCGCACCGCAGGACGCCGGCCGCCTGGAAGAGCCTAGCGCAGGTCCAGGCCCGGGCCGAGGAGATGGACCCGAGCTACGGCGCGCAGGCGCTCGAGTCGTGGCAGCACGTGCTCTCGCCTCGCCCCCGACGACGGCGACGCGGTGCGCGGCATCGGCAACGTCTACTACGACCAGCAGCAGTTCGATCTCGCTGCCGCGCAGTATGAAGTACGAGCGCTACCTGCGGATCCGAAGGACTCGAAAGGTCGAGCAGGCGGCGAGTGTCCGCACCGACCTCGCCACGACGTACTCTCTACCAGCGCCAGGTCGATCAAAGCCGTCGACCACGCTACCAAGCAGGCGATCGCCGCGCAAGCCCGGACTTCCTGCAAGCGCACTTCAATCTCGGCCTCGCCTACGAGGCGAAGGGCGAACGCGAGAAGGCGCTCGCGTCGCTCGACAAGGCACGCGACGCTCGCGACCGACGACGAAACCACGACCCGCATCGATCGCGTGAAGACCCAGCTGCGCGGCGACACCGCCGGCGCGGCCGCGGCGCGGCATCGCGGACGCCGGCAACGCGCCGAGCGCGGGCAGGCCGGGAGAGCGCCACCGGTGCCGCCGGCATGACGCCGCCGCGTGGCCGCCGCCACCGACGGACCCGCCGCCGACCGGCGCTGATTTCCCGAGCCAGGTCGAGGCGCAGCTCCGCGCCCACCAGATCCTCGGCCCGAAGATCCAGAGCATCGAATGGCCCGAGCCGGATCGCGCCCGCGTGCTGGTCGCCGAGCTTCCCGATGGAGAGCATGCCCGGAGTTCGCGCGCAACCAAGTTCCGCGCCCGCCTCGAGACCATCCTGACCGACGCCAAACAGAAGTTCGCGGTCGGCGACCCGCGCACGATCGAGATCGCCGACGCCGCGAGCGGCACGACGATGGAGACGGTCACGAAGTAGCGCTCGGCCGTCAGTTCACATGCAGCACGACTTCTATTCCGAGTACTCCGCAGATCGAGGATACGCACTGGTGGTTCCGCGGCCGGCGCGAGATCTTCACGCGCCTCCTGGCACCGCTTCGCCGACCGCCGCCCCGCTCGACATCCTCGACATCGGCTTCGGCACCGGCGCGATGCTCGACGTTCCTCGCGGCGCTACGGCGCGCGTCGTCGGCATGGACATGGCGGTCGACGCCATCCGTTTCGCGCGCACCCGCTGCGCGTGCCCGATGCTGCTCGGCGACATCACCCAGGTGCCGATCGCGAGCGCGTCGGTCGACCTCGTGACCGCCTTCGACATCATCGAGCACGTCGAGGACGACGACGCGCCGCGCTTCGCCGAGCTCGGCGCGCGTCTGTCGGCCCGGCGGGCACATGCCTCATCACGGTCCCGGCGCTTCCAGTTCCTGTGGGGCAACCAGGACGTCGTCGAGCCACCATCGCCGGCGCTACACGCTCGCGCGAGCTCGAGGCGCGCGTGCGCGCCGCGGGCTTCGAGCCGCGGCGGCTCTCCTACTTCAACGCCATCCTCTTTCCCGTCGGTCGCGCGCGGTGCGCGTGGCGCGGCGCTTGCGCGGCGAGCCCAAGGGCGAGGTCGAAGTCCGACTTCACGATGACGAAGCCCGGGCTCGTGAACGACACGCTGACGCGCGTCTTCGCCGCCGAAGGCCGCTGGCTCGACGCGCTGGCGTCTGCCGGTCGGCGGTGTCGCTCGTCTGCCTCGCCGAGCGCCGAGCGCTGACGTGGCAGGACGGACGGCGACGCGCGGCGACGCGCGGCGATTCCCGAGCTCTCGGTCGTCGTGCCCGATCTTCAACGAGCGGCGCCGTCCTTCCCGAGCTGCAGCAGCGGCTCTTCGCCGTGCTCGACGGCGTCGTGCCCCGATCACGAGGTCGTCTTCGTCGACGACGGCTCGGTCGACGAGTCGCCGGCGATCCTCCTCGCCGCCGCCGACCGCGAACCCGCGCGTCCGCGTCCTGCGCTTCAGCCGGAACTTCGGCCACCAAGCCGCCGTCACGGCCGGCATCGAGCACGCCCGCGGCCGCGCCGTCGTCGTGATCGACGCCGACCTGCAGGATCCGCCGAGGTGATCCCCGAGCTCGTCGCCAAGTGGCGCGAGGGCTTCGAGGTCGTCTCGGCGGTGCGGAGCGAGCGGGCGGGCGAGAGCGCGTTTCGCCTCTTCGCGATCAAGATCTTCTACCGGGTGCTGCAGCGGATCGCCGTCGGTCGACATGACGCCCGACGTCGGCGACTTCCGGCTGCTCGACCGCCGCGTCGCCGACGCGCTGAACCGCCTCCCCGAACGCAACCGCTACGTGCGCGGCCTGATCCGCTGGCTCGGCTTCCGCCACACCGAGGTGCGCTACAAGCGCGCCGAGCGCTTCGCCGGCGAGACCAAGTACCCCTACACGAAGCTCGTCCGTCTGGCGCTCGACGGCGTGACCGCGTTCTCGACTCTCCCGCTCCAGCTGGTCACCTATCTCGGCTTCGCGGTCTCCGGCCTGAGCGTGCTGCTCGTGGTCTACGCGCTCCTCGGCCGGGTGTCCGGCGGCCACACGCCCGCCGGCTGGACGTCGGTCTTCGTCGCCGTCGCGTTTCTCTCGGGGTGCAGCTCGTCGCGCTCGGCATCCTCGGCGCGTACGTCGAGCCGCATCTTCGAGGAGGTGAAGGGACGGCCGCTCTACGTCGATCGCCGCCGACACCGCCGGCAGTACTCGGAGTGTTGCCTCGCCGACGCCGCCCACGTAGAGCGGCCGCATGGCGAGAAAGACCGATCGCTCGACGCCCGACCGTTTCGAAGGCTTCGCGGATCGCGACGCCCGCTTCTTCAAGGCGCTCGCGCAAGAATCAGGACCGCGAGTGGTTCGCCGCGCACCGCGACGAGTACGACGCGCGGGTGGCTCGGGCCGATGAAGGCGCTGCTCGCCGAGCTGCGCGAGAAGCTCGCGCCGCGCTACGCGCGCGAGGAGCTCGCCGGCGCCAAGGTCTTCCGCATCCACCGCGACGTGCGGTTCTCGAAGGACAAGGCGCCCTACAAGACCCACATCGGCGGCTACCTCGGCATCGAGGGCAGTGGTGCCGGCCCGCGGGGCGCGGCGGCGCTCTACGTCCACGTCGCCCCGGACGAGCTCTTCGCGTGCGCCGGGTCAGTACATGATGGACGGCGAGCAGCTGAAGCGCTTCCGGGCGGCGGTCGTCGACGCGAAGCGCGGCGCCGAGGTCGCCGGCATCCTGCGGCCGCTCGCTGCGCGCGGGATTCGAGGTCGGGTCGCACGAGCAGCTACAGCGGGTCCCGCGCGGCTTCGATCCCGAGCATCCGCAGGCCGACCTGCTGCGACGGAAGGGGTCTGATGGTCGCTCTTCCCGACGCCGGACCGTGCGCTGCTGACGTCGCGGAAGCTCGTCGACTGGCTCGCGGGGCACGCCAAGAAGTCGGTGCCGCTCGTCGAGTGGCTCGGCGGCGGTGACGGTCTGGGCGCCTGACCACAAGCGGGCCGTATCCGGCTTGCGCACGCGCGCCGGCGCCGCCGTCTGCGTTGCGTGACCGCCGGGGCACCCCTACAATCCGCGCGCGCCCATGACCAGCTCCTACTATCTGCCGATCGGCGACGAGGTCGAGGTCTTCACCGCGGCCTACGCGAAGCGGCTGCCGGTCCTGCTCAAGGGGCCGACCGGCTGCGGCAAGACGCGCTTCGTCGAGTACATGGCGGCGCACGCTGCCGCCCGGCGCGCGAAGGCGACGCCCGCGACCTGGTCACCGTCGCCTGCCACGAGGATCTGACCGGCAGCGACCTCGTCGGCCGCTACCTCATCGAGGGCGACGAGACGGTGTGGATCGACGGGCCGCTGACGCAAGCCGTGCAGCACGGCGCGATCTGCTACCTCGACGAGATCGTCGAGGCGCGGAAGGACACGATCGTCCTCATCCACCCGCTCACCGACCACCGCCGCATCCTGCCGATCGACAAGAAGGGCGAGATCCTCGAGGCGCATCCCGACTTCCTGCTCGTCATCTCCTACAACCCCGGCTACCAGAGCGTGCTGAAGGACCTGAAGCAGTCGACGCGCCAGCGCTTCGTGAGCCTCGAGTTCGACTACCCGCCGCGCGACAAGGAGGCGCAGATCGTCGCCGCACGAAGCGGCGATCGACATCGAGCACGGCGCTGCGAGCTCGCGACGCTCGGCGAGAAGGTCCGGCACCTCCGCGGCGGCGGGCTCTCCGGAGGGCGTCAGCACGCGCCTCCTGATCTACGCCGCCAAGCTGATCGGCAGCGGCATCCCGCCGCGCCGCGCCTGCACCGCCGCGATCAGTCGCTCGCTCACCGACGACGCCGAGATGCGTCGCGCCTCGACGAGATGGTGGCTTCGATCTTTCCGTGAACCGCATCAGAAGTTTGTGGTTCGAGAGTCGTCACCTCGATACCGGGGCTCCGGAGCTGCGTGCGACGATCGCCGCGCTCCCCGAGGCCGACGCGCGAGACGCTGCTCACGGTCGGCGACCGACTCGCGGCGATCTCGCTGACGCTCGCGCAGCAGTATTGCCGGCCAAGCGCCCGCGGCGTGGCGACCTCGGCGTCGGCCGCGTTCGCTGCGCTGGGTCGCGGGTGCCGAGCGTCTCGCGGGCGGCGACCACGGCTCGCGGAACGCGGCCGCGGCGTACTTCGCGCTCGCGCCCGGAGCGATGCACGGAGTCTGCCGACCGGCCGATCTCGAGGCGCTGGCTCCGGCTCGCGACGACGTGCTGGTGACGTCGCGGCGCCTCGGCGAAGCCTTCGTCGACCGCGAGCGGTCCGATCCTCGCCGAGCTCACGCCCGTCGGCGGACGCCTCGAACGCTGGGTCGCCGAGGGTCTGGCGCTCGCGCGCCACGGTTTCGACGGCGAGGTGCTGGCGCTGCGCTTCTTCGAAGCGACCGGGCTCGCGATGCCGCTCTTCGCGCCGGAGGACTTCCGCGCTTCGCCGCGCTCGGACGCGCGGCCGGCGACGGCGGGACGCGCGCAGGTCGAGCTCTTCGCGAGCGTGCCGCCGGCGCTCCACGAGCTCGACGAGAAGCGAGCGCGGCGGCATCCTCGAGCTCGCCGACCTGATCGCGACGTCCGCGCCCGTCGGTCGCGATCGAGGCGTACTTCTCGTTGCCGAGCGCGCTCGCGGTCGTCCCCGAAGCGCGCGCCGCCACTCCTCGCGAGCCTGCTGCCGGTCGCGCGCGACGCGCCGCACCCTCCCGATCTGCTGCCGGTCTTGCGCGCGATCCTCGGCGCGTACGCCGCAGGAGGTGCGGGCGCGGCTGATCGCGCTCGGCAGGCCGCGTCGCCGCCGTCGTTTCCGACCGGCGCGGTGCCCTTCTATCGCATGCTGCCGCGGCTGCTCGAGACGCACCGGGATCGACGGCATCGAGCGCTGGGCCGATGCCGGGCTCGAGCTCGCGGTCGACGCACCCCGACGCGGGCGCCGCCGTACTTCGGGCTCGACTCGCGCACGAGCCGCGCCGTCCTCGCGGCGGAGTCGACGGCGGTCGAGCTGCCCGAGGTGCAGGGGCTCCTGAAGCGCTATCTCCAGATGCTGACCGGCCGTCCCTGGCAGGTCGGCGGCGCGTGCCGACGTCGGCTACCGCCCGCCCTTCGAGGAGCCCGCCGGCGGATTCCGAGCAGCGACCGCGGACTCGCGCCTCTTCCCGTCCGCCTCGACACCTTCGCCGACGCCGAAGCAACCTCCGGCTCTTCCGCTTGATCGCCGCCCAGCACGCCGGCCGGCGCGAGCTCGGAAGTGACGCGCATCGGTCCCGCCCGCTCGAGCGCTTCCTCGCCGGCTTCGATCATCCCGGGGTCGCGGGCGAGCTCTTCGCGATCTTCGACGGCGTCCGCGTCGACGCCGGCATCGCGCGCCGCTATCGCGGCCTCGCCGCCGACCTCGCCGCCGTCGTCGCCGAGCTCGAGCACGGCGGCCGGCGCCTGCCGGGCACGCTCTCTCATCTGGTGCACGTCCTCCGCGAGGCGCGCCTCCCGGAGCTCGCGCGCACGCGTGCCGGCGATCGCCGCGCGTCTCGTCGGCCACCGACGCGACGGTCGCCGACAGCGCCGCGGTCACCCGCGCGGTCTACGACGAGATGATGCGCGGCGAGCACGGCGCGCTCGCTCGCGAGCGCGATGCACGGCCCCGCCGACGACGAGGATCTCGCGGCCCTCGCCGAGGACGCGCGCTTCTATCTCGAGGGCGGCGACACGCTCGGCAACGGTGAGCGAGGATGCGGCTGGCGGCGCCGACGGCGCCGATCCGATCGACGAGCGCCTGCCCGCAGGTCGAGCTCACCGACGAGGAGAGCGACGGCCCGGCGGGCGTGCCGCTCGACCCCGAGGAGCTGCTCCGCCTGTTGCAGCAAGGCGCCCGCATCACCGCCGCGCAGGGCAGCGGCGAGGACCTGACCGCGCTCGGACTCTACGTCTCCGATCTCGCCGGCAAGCTGCCGCGCGAGCGGATGGCGGAGCTCCAGGGGCTCCTGCGGCAGGCCCAGAGCGGGCGCGCCGCGCGGCGCTGCCGCACACGACGAGCGACGGCGAGTTCCTCTACGACGAGTGGGATCACCGCGATCGCCGACTACCGCCATGCCTGGTGCCGGCTCGCCGAGATCCCGCTCGAGAGCGACACGCGGCGACTTCTTCCACCAGACGCTCGCCGCCCACGCCGACCTGCTTCCCGAGGTGCGCCGCCAGTTCCAGCGCATCCGCCCCGAGACGCTACCGCGTGATCCACGGCCTCGAGGACGGCGAGGACTTCGACCTCGAACGCGGTGATCACGGCGCGCGCCGACCGGCGCTCGGGCCACCCGCCGTCGCCGAAGCTCTACCAGGCACGCCAGCGCGAGGAGCGCGACGTCGCGACGCTCTTCCTGGTCGACATGAGCGCGTCGACCGACGAGCCCGTACCCGACGCGACCCGCCGGCCGGCGCGTCATCGACATCACCAAGGAGGCGCTGGTGGTGATGACCGAGGCGCTGGAGGAGATCGGCGACGCCTACGGCATCTACGGCTTCTCGGGGCACGGCCGGCAGCAGGTCGAGTTCTACCCGGTGAAGCATTTCAACGAGCGGCTCGACGAGCGCCGTCAAGGGACGCGTCGGCGCGCATCGAGCCGAAGCGCTCGACCCGCATGGGCACGGCGCTCCGCCACGCCGTCGCCAAGATGCGCGCGATCGCGGCGCGCTCGAAGCACGTGATCCTGCTCTCGGACGGCTTCCCGCAGGACGTCGACTACGGCGACGACCGGCGCTCCAACGTCTACGGCATCCAGCGACACCACGCGCGGCGTTCCAGCGAGGCGGCGCGCGCCGGCGTCACCCCGTTCTGCATCACCGTCGACAAGGCCGGTCACGACTACCTGAAGGAGATGTGCGAGGCTTCGCGCTACCTCGTGATCGACGATATTACGGCGCCTGCCGCGCGAGCTGCCGAAGATCTACCAGCGCTTCGTTCGGCCCTGATCCCCCGGAGGATTCATGTCGTTGCTCCGCCGTCTGATCTTCAATCGCTTCGGGCTGCTGGTCGCGTTGTGGCTCGTCGGCGTCCTCGTGCTGCACGCCGGCCAGATCAGTCACAACCGGCTCGTCGTCGACCTCGACGCCCTCGCCAAGCCCGGCGAGCCGCGCGCCGCCGGGCACGCTGCTCGCCACCACGCTCGCGGCGATCATGCGTCACGAGCTCTCCGGCACCGGCTGGCGGCCGAACGACTTCTTCCTGTGGGGCCCGCGCGTCCTCGCCGACAACAACGCCAACCGTCAGCTCGGCATCCTGCAGGCCGTCCGCCGCACGACGCAGGTCATGAAGGAGCACCTCACCAAGATCTCGAGCGACCCCTACGACGAGAATCTCGACAAAGCCGACAACGCCTTCCGCTACGACGCATGGCGCTTCTTCTACCCGACCGCCGAGGGCCGCTACTCGAACGGCGTGCAGTTCCTCGAGGACTACGTGCGCGGCCTCCGGCCCGAGCTGCAGACCTCGAAGCCGCTCACGCTCCGCCACATGGAGCTGCTCCGTCTCTTCCAAGCCTGGAGCGACATGCTCGGCGACGCCCACGCCAACCTCTACCGCACCGAGCTCGACGGCCATGCGATCCGTCCGTGGGAGAACGACGACTTGTTCTACCACGCGCAGGGCTACACCCACGTGATGGCGGCATGCCTGCGCGCGATCCAGCGCGAGTACGCCCGCTCCTTCGCCGACCGCGAGGCGCTCGGACCGCTCGTCGAGGAGGTCGCGCAGTCACTCGAGCACGCCGCCCGCCTGAAGCCGCTGATCGTCCTCGACGGCAGCGACGCCGGCCTCACCGCCAACCACCGCCGCAACCTCGACGTCTACGTCGCCGAAGCCCGCCAGAAGATTTATTCGATCCGCGAAGAGCTCGAGAAGTAACGGCCGGGCGGCTATTCGATGTAGCCGAGTTGACGGAGCCGTTCGCGACGGTCGGCATCGAGCGAGCGCTGTCCCGCCCGGGCCTCCGGGGACGCCGCGAACCCCGCCTTGTTGTGGTCGCCGAGGACCTTCTGCATGGCCATTACGCGTGCCCCTTCTCGGTCGTTCTCCTCGCGGTCTCTGGCGCGGATCGCGCGCCAGATCGTAGAGCGCGGGCACGAAGGCGTGGGTCAGCACGAGCTTCCACGAGCCGTCGATGGCGGCGGCACGATGGATGGCGCCGGCCGGAAGATCGGCGAAGATCGGCTGCGGCGCGCTCGCGGCACCGTGCAGCTCCGGAACCAGCGAACGACCGAGTGCCGGGGCAGCCGCCTACCACGGGGTCGGTCACTCTCACCATAGGAGCGGACTTGCACCCGGGACTTGCCATCTATCCGACTGATTTATCGACACTTAAATGTCAGGTAGGGATTCTTCGCCCGCGATCCATGGAAAACAGGTGATTTCATTTGACACGTCAAACCGTGAAGGCGTAGGTTTCCCGCGCCTTGGGAACCCCCTTCCCGGGTGCCGACTTTCCGCAACAGCTAGAGGTTTCCATGTCGAACGTCTTCAGTGCTGGCAAGGCTACGTGGTTCGCGACCTCGATCGGCAAGGTGAAGACCAAGAACGATAAGCCGTAGACTCCCCGCGCAGCCGGGAAGCCTTGGACCTCCCCCAACGGTTTCCCTCGGGCGCCACGCCCCCCTTAGTGGCGCCCAACCGAAGGCCCTGACGCACCCAAAGCGTCGGGGCCTTCGTCTTTCAGCGCGGGGCGTGCGGGTCGGCGGCGGCGGCGACACGATCGAGCGCCGCCACGACCGCCACGAGGTCGACGTGCGACGCGCGTGCGGCATCGGGCCAGTGCGCATCCGCCGCCGCGATGACGGCGTCGACCGGACGACCGGTCGCACGCGCCAGCACGAAGGCGAGCGCGCCTTCGCCGGCGGTGAGCTCGTGATCGGCGATGGTCCCGAGGATCAGGTCCGGCGCGAGGCCGACCTCGTCCGCGATCGCAAACGCGACGACCTCCGCGCCCTGACGGCTCGTGGCGAGGCGATCGAGGCGGTCGATCGCGCCCGCGACGGCGCCGGCGCTCCCGGCTTCGGGGGCGATGCCCGGCAAACTGCGGAGTCCGCCGTCGCCGCCATCGTAGTACGCGAGCGCGCGCGGCAAGACGGCGCGGAGGTGAGCGACGCGTGAGCCGTGGCTCGGATGCGTCGCGAGGAAGGCGAGACCGCTCGCCCCGCCCGTGGTGCTGGCCGCGCGCGCCATGCGCTCCCAGAGTGCGACGGCGGCGCGCGGATCGTAGCCGGCGCGCGCCATGAGGATCAGCCCGATCTCGTCGGCCTCGGCTTCCTGACTCCGGCTGAACGGCAACAGCACGCCGACGTCGGCGCCGAGCCCGAAGAGGTCCATCGCGCTCCGCCCGTCGATGCCGGCGACCGCGGCGGCGACGCCGACGCCGGCGCCGAGCACGCCGACGACGGTGCCTTGGCCGGCGCGCTCGGCGCCGTGGTGCGCGATCGCGTGCGCGACCTCATGACCGAGGATGGTCGCGAGCCCGGCCTCGTCCGCGGCGATCGGCAGGATGCCCGTGTAGACGCCGACCTTGCCGCCGGGGAGCGCCCACGCGTTCACCTCGTTCGGATCGTCGAAGACGGTGAACTCCCACTGCCAGTCCGGGCGGTCGGCGACGGCCGCGAGGCGCCGGCCGACGTCCTCGACGACGGCTTGGAGCGCTTGGTCCTTCGCGACCCGGCCCTCGCGCAGCTTCGCCGCGTACGCGGTCGCGCCGAGCTCGCGCTCCTGCTCGGCGGAGACGATCGCGAGCTGACGGCGTCCGGTGTACGGCACGGTCGCGCACGCCGGCGTCGTGAGGACCAGCGCGAGAACGGCGACGGTACGGCGATCGAGCGACGACCAGGGCATCGGCGGGCGGCATGCTAACCCAGTCCGTCCCGTGCGTCGCGCAGCGCGTCGACGAAAACGCCCCCGCGGGATACGCTCGTCGCTTCGTGGCTCATCGCGTGACCTTGCTCGCCGGCGACGGTATCGGACCCGAGGTCGCGGGCGCGGCGCGGGCGGTGATCGACGCGACCGGGGTCGCGATCGACTGGGTCGAGCGCGATGCCGGGCTCCCCGCGATCGCGCGAGGGCGGAGACCCGCTGCCCGAGTCGGTCTTCGCGGCGATCCGCGACACCGGCACCGCCCTGAAAGGTCCGGTGACGACGCCGATCGGCGGCGGCTTCCAGAGCGTCAACGTGCGCCTGCGAAAAGCGCTCGACCTCTACGCGAGCGTGCGGCCGGTGCGTACGCTGCCCGGCGTGCCGACCCGCCATCGAGAACGTCGATCTCGTGATCATCCGCGAGAACACCGAGGGTCTCTACTCGGGCCTCGAGCACGAGGTCGTCCCCGGCGTGATCGAGACGTTGAAGGTCTTCACCGAGAAGGCCTGCACGCGGATCGCCGAGTACGCCTTCATGCTCGCCCGCCGCGACGGCCGCCGCAAAGTCTCGGCGGCCCACAAGGCCTCGATCATGAAGATGACCGACGGGCTCTTCCTCGACTGCTGCCGCGCGGTCGCGGCGCGCCATTCCGAGATCGGCTACGAGGAGATCGCCGTCGACACGCTCTGCATGCAGCTCGCGCTCGACCCGACCCGCTTCGACGTCGTGCTGCTCGAGAACCTCTACGGCGACATCGTGTCCGACTTGTGCGCCGGCTTGGTCGGCGGGCTCGGCGTCGTGCCGGGCGCCAACATCGGGACCGAGGCGGCGGTCTTCGAGGCCGTGCACGGGAGCGCGCCCGACATCGCGGGCAAGAACCTCGCCAATCCGCTGGCGTTGATCCTCTCCGGCGCGCTCATGCTGCAGCACCTCGGCGAGCATGCCGCCGCAGAGCGCATCGTCGCCGCGACGACGGCGGTGCTCGCGGCCGGCCGCGTCCGCACCCGCGACCTCGGCGGCACCGCCGGCACGACCGACGTCCGCGACGCGATCGTCGCCGCGCTGCAGGACGGGCCCGCATGACCACCGCGCACGTCACGTCGAGCGGCACGCGAGCACTCACATCGAGCGGCACGCGAGCACTCACGTCGAGCGGCACGCGAGCAGTCACGTCGACAGGCGAGCGAGCACTCACCTCGACCGGCACGCGAACCGTCACCTTGATCCCCGGCGACGGCGTCGGTCCCGAGATCGCCGACGCCGTGGTGCGGATCTTCGCCGCGGCGGCGGTGCCGATCGTCTGGGAGCGCGTCGTCGCCGGCGAGGAGGCGCTCCGCCGTCAGGGCTCGGCGATCCCGGCCGAGCTGATCGGCTCGGTGCTGCGGACGCGCGTCGCGCTGAAAGGCCACCTCGCGGCCCGCCTCGGCGAGAGCCACGAGAACCCCAACGTGGCGCTCCGGAAGACCCTCGACCTCTACGCCAACGTTCGCCCCGTGAAGAGCTTCCCCGGCCGCGCCTGCCGCTATCCCGACTTGGACCTCGTCGTCGTCCGCGAGAACACCGAGGGCGAGTATGCCGGGCTCGAGCACCGCGTGGTCCCCGGCGTCGTCGAGAGCATCAAGATCACGACCGAGCGCGCGTGTACGCGGATCGCCCGCTTCGCCTTCGCCCACGCCGCCGCGGCCGGCCGCAAGAAGGTGACCGCCGTCCACAAAGCCAACATCATGAAGAAGTCGGACGGCCTCTTCCTCGACTGTTGCCGCGCCGTCGCCAAGGACCATCCGGCGATCGCGTTCCAGGAGCTGATCGTCGACAACACCTGCATGCAGCTCGTCATGAACCCGTATCAGTTCGACGTCATGGTCATGCAGAACTTCTACGGCGACCTGGTGTCGGACCTCTGTGCCGGCCTCGCCGGCGGTCTCGGCGTCGTCCCGAGCGCGAGCTTCGGCGACGACCTCGCGGTCTTCGAGGCGCTGTACGAGGACGCGCCCGGCCTCGCGGCGCGCGACACCGCGAACCCGATGACGCTGCTGGTGTCGGCGCTGGCGTTGCTCCGCCACCTCGGGCTCGCGAACGAGGCCGCGCGCATCACCACCGCCGCGTCGGCGGTCCTGACGGAGGGCACGCACGTGACGCGCGACCTCGGCGGAGCGCGGGACACGCGCGAGATGGCCGACGCGATCGTCGCGCGGTTGTAACGGCGTCACGCCTCGGATTCCCCTCGTCAACTACGCTGTCGCGTGCGACACTCGATGACCATGCCGCCGCAATGGAAGTGGACGACGCCGAGCGAGGCGACGCGCGACGAAGCGGCGTACTGGCTCTCGCGTCCGATGAGCGAACGCTTGGCCGCGGTCGAAACGCTGCGCCAACTCACGTGGGGATCTACGGTGACACTGCCGCCAGAATGGAGCGAGTTCATCGCCTTGTTGTGCGCCGCACGCGTCCGGTTCCTGATCGTCGGCGCGCACGCGCTGGCAGGTGCACGGACGACCGCGCGCCACCGGTGACCTCGACATCCTGGTCGAGCCGACCCCCGCGAACGCCGCTCGACTGGCCACTGCGCTGAAGGGCTTCGGTTTCTCGGATCTCGCCCGTCAGACGACGGAGCTCGCCACGCCTGACCGCATGGCGACGCTCGGCCGACCGCCGCTACGCATCGACGTCATGACCAGCATCAGCGGCGTCTCGTTCGACGAAGCGTGGGCGGGGAGGCGCATCGTACGATTCGGCGGTCACCGCATCGGCGTCTTGGGACGAAGGGAGTTCGAGCGCAACAAGCGAGCCGCCGGACGTCCTCAGGACCTGCTCGACTTGGCTCTGCTACCGCCGAAACGGAAAACGCGCGTCGCTAGCTGGGACCAGCGTCTCAGCGCAGCAGCGCTCGCAGACCGGCGGCCACTTTGGCACCGACGGCGCCGATGCCGCCGTCGTCGCGCAGCAACCCGTTGTTGACCTCGATCTCCACGTAGCGGAGCCCGTGGCGCGTGCCGTGGACGCGCGCCGAATAGATCAACCCGTCGAGCCCCGAGTACGGCTCGTTGTGGCGGACGACGAGGCCTGTCGCGGCGAGCGCGTCCGCGAGCGTGCCGGCGAGCGGCAGGTGATCGTCGTAGAGCACGCCGACCTCGAGCTCGCGGCGTTGGCCGCGGAGCTCGGGCGTGAAGCTGTGCACGCTCACGAGGATCGTCGGCTCGCGTCGGCCGCGCAGCACGTCGTCGACGGCGTCGTGGTACGGGCGGTGCCAGCGCACGACGCGGTCGGCGCGCTCGGCGGCGTCGAGGTCGCGGTTTCCGGGCACGACGACGCCGTGGGTCTCGGCGACGATGAGATCGTGATCGTGGAGGTCGCGGTTGCAGTCGACGACGAGCCGCGAGCACGCGCTCTCGACGAGCGGCGCCGCGAACGCGTCGGCGAGGCGCCGAGCCAGCGCGGCGGCGCCGATGTCCCACGCGACGTGATCGCCGAGCTCGACGGGGCCGAGCCCGAGATCGGCGTACCGTTCCGGCACGGCCGCCGAGGCGTGCTCGCAGGTGAAGACGAAGGGGCGTGTGCGTCGCCGGAGCGGAGGCGAAAGGCAGGACCCGAGCCCGACACCGCGTCTCCGTACTACGCGCCGCAGCAACCCGCCACCGATCTGGCTGGCACGAGACGCGTCTCCCGCGCTAAGACCGCCTCGCATGCACGCCCACTTCGGAGCCATCTGGGAAGCCATCGCCGACGCCACCCCCGACGCGCCCGCCGTCGTGCAGGGTACGCGCCGCATCTCCTGGCGCGACTACGAGGCGCGCGGCGGCGCGGCTCGCGCAGGCGTTCCTCGACGCCGGGCTCGGTCCGCACGCCAAGGTCGGCATGTACCTCTACAACTCGCCCGAGTACTGCGAGACCAATTTCGCGGCGATGAAGATCCGTGGCATCCCGATCAACGTCAACTATCGCTACCTCGACGACGAGCTCGCGTACCTGCTCGACAACGCCGACATGGAGGCGCTGGTCTTCCACTCGTTCGCTCGCCGACCGCGTCGCCCGCGTGCGCACGCGTCTGCCGAAGCTGAGACTTCTGGTCGAGGTCGACGACGGCCCGGCCGCCGACGGCTCGACGCACGTCGAGGGCGCCGTCCGCTACGACACCATCCAGTCGCACCCTCGCGCCAGCGGCGCGGATCGCGCCCGCAGGGCGACGAGATCTACATGTTCTACACCGGCGGCACGACCGGCATGCCGAAGGGCGTGATGTACTCGATGCAGGACTTCGCCGGGTTCTTCTTGAAGACCTACCCGTCGATGATCGGCCAGCCGAAGATTCCCGACCCGGCGCTGCTTCCGGAGATCGCGAAGGAGACCCGCGCGCAGGGCACGGCCTACGTCAGCATGTCGGGCCCGCCGCTGATGCACGGCACCGGCTGCTGGCTCGGCATGATGGTGCCGCAGATGCTCGGCGGCACGGCCGTGCTGCTCGAGGGCCGCTCGCTCGATCCCGTCGAGCTCTGGTCGGCGGTCGAGCGCGAGCGCATCAACCTCGTGGTCGTCGTCGGCGACGCGTTCGCGAAGCCGCTGCTGCGTACCCTCGACGAGAACCCCGGACGCTGGGAGCTCTCGTGCCTCGAGATGATGGTGTCGTCGGGCGACGATGTTCTCGCTCGAGGTGAAGCAGGCGCTCTTGAAACACATTCCCGGGCTCTCGATCGTCGACGTGCTCGGCTCGACCGAGGGCGGCATGGGCCAGTCGACGGTCCGCGCCGGTGCGAGCGCCGAGACCGCGCGCTTCAAGCTGAACCCGACGACCAAGGTCATCACCGAGGACGGGCGCGAGGTCGTGCCGGGCTCGGGCGAGGTCGGCCTGGTCGCGAACGCCGGCATGGTGCCGCTCGGCTACTACAAGGACCCGGAGAAGTCGGCGCGGACGTTCCGCGAGGTGAACGGCGTCCGCTACTCGTTCCCGGGCGACATGGCGACGGTCGAGGCCGACGGCCGCATCACGCTCCTCGGCCGCGGCTCCAACTGCATCAACACCGGCGGCGAGAAGGTGTTTCCGGAGGAGGTCGAGGAGGCGCTGAAGGTCCACCCGGCGGTCGAGGACACGCTCGTCTTCGGCATCCCCGACGACCGCTTCGGACAACGCGTGGTCGGGATCGCGTCGCTCTGTCCGGGCAGCGACGCGAACCCGAACGAGATCCTCGGCGAGGTCAAAGGACGCCTCGCGAGCTACAAGCTCCCGAAGGAGCTGCTGGTCGTCACGACCGTGCCGCGCGCCCCGAACGGCAAACCGGACTACGCAACCGCGAAGCGCATCTTCGAGTCGCAGCCGCGCTTAGCGGCGACGCGCGCGCCGAGATCAAGGCGTACACACCCCCATTCGTCGCCCCCGCCGTAGGGGTGCCAAATGGGATCGTCAGTTGGTCGCTCGTAGTGCAGCTCGTTTCTCGGACGACCGGACGCCGATAGCTCTCGATGTCGACGCCGTTGCCGGAGAGGGTCGAGCCTTTCACCTTGCACGCGTAGAAGAGGTAGTGCACGCCGTCCTTGGTGCCCTCGTAGGCGCGCACGCCGGCGAGGGCGCTTCCGGTGATCGTGGAGTCGAGGACCGTCACCGGTCCTCCGACGACGCCCCAACCGCCGTCCTCGACGGTGCTGTTGCGGACCACGACCGAGTCGAGCGCCCGCACGCCTTGGTTCCAGTTCTGAAACGTGACGTCGCGCACCCGGACGCTGCGGAACGCGCGAATGCCGCAACCCGTATCCGAAAAATTCAGCATCGGATCGTAGGCGACACGCCGGATGATACCAGGACCGCGCACTTGGCACGTGCCCACTTCACACTGGACGCCGGTCAAGTTGCCCGTGAGCGTGAAGCCCGCGAGGTCGAGCTTGCCGGTCTTGCCGAGAACGACCGCGGGGCCGCTGAGCGCCGAGCAGTCGAGGTCGCCGGTCAGCACCCCGCGCTTCGGAACCGACTGACCGCACGTCGTGACGGGAACCGGCGGACTCGCGAGAGCGAGCGCGGCGGGCATGGCCAACATCCAAAAGATGGCGAGACCGGTGCGGAGGAATGTGGGCGCATTTGGGGGCCCTCCTTCGAATGCGGTGTAGGGGGTCGGCGATCGGAAAGTCAAGAAAAATCCGCGACTAGCTGCTCCGAGAGTCCGCCGACAACGACAGTTTCGCGCGACGGTACTCGGCTGGCACCCGGCGCCGCGAATCTGGTAGCAAACCGGCCGAGGAGAACGTGATGGCCCACCCTCACCACAGCTTCGACCCCCTGCTCTCCCCGAAGGCGCCGAGCACATGGTGCGCATCTGCGAGCAGTTCGGCTCCTTCAAGATGTACTCCGAGGAGCCGACCTTTCCCGGAATGATCGGCGAGGGCCTCCCCGCGCGCTGGGATGCGGCGCGGAACTTCGTGAAGACGGGGGCCGCTTCGGCCGGAACGAGCCGCTGCAGGTCCTGGCCGCCCGCACCAACTATTTCCGCGAGACCTACGCCTACGGAAACGAGGAGCGCGTCGACGGCATCGCACCGTTCCTCCACCACGAGGGATTCATCGCGGCGGCGCGCGAGCTCTTCGGACGCGCGGTCATCGAGCCGGCGATCGTGTACGCGAACCTCCTCGTGCCGGGCCAGGAGCTCGCGGTGCACACCGACGTCCCCGAGTTCCGCGGCGTGAACCGCAAGAAGCACCCGCAATGGCTGATCGTGGTGATGCATCACTCGGGGCTCTTCGAGGAGTGGCGCATGCCGATCGCGACCGGCGTCTCGTGGTTCCACGACTGCGCGGGCGGCGAGTTCGCGTTCTATCCCGAGGGCGCCGACGCGAAGCCGGTCGCCCACCCGGTGCGCTACAACACCGCACTGCCTGATGGACACCGACAGCGGTCTTCCACGGCGTCGACCGCGTCGCCGAGACCGCGGCGCCCGTCGACAAGCTCCGCCCCGGCATGCGCCTCCGCTACGCCGGCGACGGCCGCTGGGTCATGACCGACGGCGACGAGGTCGTCGCCGAGTACCGCTGGAACGAGCTCCGCTACTCGGTGTCGTGGAAGGCCTACTGTTTCGCCGACGAGGCCGAGCAACGCGCGTGGGCACAGAACAGCGACGACTTGAGCGTCACGGTCGTCGTCGACCGACTGGTCGAGGACCTTCGCGAGCGCGGCGTGATCACGGGCGAGCGTCCGTCCGACACGGTGCTCGTCGACCTCCTGATCGACAGCTACGTCCACTACCCGGCGCCAGCCGCGTAGCACCGCTCGTCGTCGCAGTCGTGGTCGTTTGAAGTGATCCGACGCAGCCCGCTCGGCACCAGCGTCAGCGCGTCGGCGGCGCGGCCCCGAGACGAAGCGGCTCCGTCTCGCTGACCTTCCAGCCGCCCGCCGCTTTCACGTAGGCGGTATCGACGGCCGTCGCGTGGGAGACAGCCGGCGCGCGCGCGCACCACCTTCTCCATCTCGCCGATCCCGAGCATGGTCACGGCGGCGCGCCGATCGGCGCCGCGGCGGTGCCGGCGATGAGCGGCTCGGCGACGCCGTGGACGGCGTTGTCGGCGAGATAGACCGGACCCGCGCCCTTCAAGCGGAGCGCCGCGTGCGGCTTGCCGCCGATCGACGCCGCGTACGGCGAGAGCGCGAACAGCGAGCCGACGACGTTCCCGGTGGCGCCGTCCTCGAAACGGCTGCCCCACTCGCCCCAGTCCTCGACGATGACGTTCCGCACGTCGGCGACGATCGATCCCGAGATGATCGGGCTCCGGATCGCGCCCTTCTGGAGCCAGTCGTGGTGCAGCGAGATGTTGTTGGTGCCGGCGTACTTGCAATAGATCGAGCGCGTCGCGCCCGCGACGCAGACTGTACTGCACCGTCACGTCGTGGGCGCCGTAGCCGATCGAGATGCCGTCGTCGTGGGCGCCGGTCGACGAGACGTGGGTGACGGCGCACGCGATAGGCCTCGGGCCCGTCGACGCGCAGGTTGTCGTCGCCGTTCCGGAGGCGCAGATTCGCGCACGATCACGTCGTTGGTGCGGATGTCGACGATCGCCGACCCTTCCTTCATCGCCGCGCCGTCGAGCGTGGCGCCGCCGCCCTCGATCGTGAGGTTCGGCTTGACGAGGATGGGGAGCTTCTTGACGATCGCAATCGGACGGGTGACCGCGAACGTGATGATCGCGTTGCCGGTGGTGGCGGCGTCGGCGAAGGCGGCGCGCACGGCGTCCTCGGTGGGCTCGCTGATCGTGATGACCCGGCCGCCGCTGCCCCCGGTCGTCTGCGCGCCGAAACCCTCGAGCGGCTCGCGTCCGGCGGGAGGCAACGAGCTCGGCGCGAGACCGAGCCGCGAGCACGCCGGCAGCGCGAACGTCGTCATCAGCGCCAGCACGGCGAGGCCCAGTCGCATCACCCGGCCACCATATCCCCGGACGGGGTCCCGCACAGCCTAGGAAGCAGCGACCGACCTCACCGCGGCTCCTTGGTCGTGCTCCATGCTTGCGCGTGCGGATCGTGCGGGGCACATTGCCCGCAGGGGGTCCCAATGACGCAGAAATCCGATGCCTTCGCGGCACGCGCGCGACTCACTGGATCGAGCCTCACCGTCGACTACTACCGCCTCGGCGCGCTGCGACGGAGGGCGGCGTCGCCCTCGATCGGTTGCCGGTCACGGTGAAGATCCTCCTCGAGAACGTCCTCCGGCATCAGGACAAGGTCTTCGCCAACGCGGCCGACGTGCTGACGTTGGCGCGCTGGAACCCGAAGGCGACCGAAGCCAGCGAGCTGCCGTTCCTCCCCTCGCGGGTCGTGCTGCAGGACTTCACCGGCGTCCCGGCGGTCGTCGATCTCGCGGCGATGCGCGACGCGGTCGCGCGCGCGGGCGGCGACCCCGAGCGCATCAATCCGCTCGTTCCCGCCGATCTCGTGATCGATCACTCCGTGCAGGTCGACGCACTTCGGTCGCCCGGCGCGTTCGCCGAGAACGTCGCGCGCGAGCACGAGCGCAACCGCGAGCGCTACGCTCTTGCTGCGCTGGGGTCAGAAGGCGTTCAAGAACTTCCGCGTCGTCCCGCCGGGCACGGGCATCGTGCACCAGGTGAACCTCGAGTTCCTGGCGCAGCGTCGTCGACGTCCGCGCCGAAGGCGGGACTACGTCGCCTTCCCCGACACGCTGGTCGGCACCGACTCGCACACGACGATGATCAACGGGCTCGGCGTCCTCGGCTGGGGCGTCGGCGGCATCGAGGCCGAGGCCGTGCTGCTCGGCCAGCCGCTCTACCAATGCTGCATGCCGCGTGGTCGTCGGCTGCCGCCTGACGGGCCAGCTGCCTGCCGGCACGACCGCGACCGACCTCGTGCTGACGGTCACGCAGATGCTCCGCAAGCACGGCGTCGTCGGCAAGTTCGTCGAGTTCTTCGGCACGGGATGCGCCGACCTCGGGCTCGCCGACCGCGCGACCATCGCCAACATGGCGCCCGGAGTACGGCGCCACCGCCGGGCTCTTCCCGGTCGACGACGAGACCCTCCGCTATCTCCGCGCGACCGGTCGCGAGCCGGCACGCGTCGATCTCGTCGAGCGCTACTGCAAGGAGCAGGGCCTCTTCCGGACCGCGACCGCGCCCGAGCCGACCTACTCCGAGGTCGTCACGCTCGACCTCGGCACCGTCGAGCCGAGCCTCGCCGGTCCGCGCCGGCCGCAGGATCGCGCCCCGCTCGCGGGCGTGAAGGCGAGCTTTCGGACCGCGTACGAGAAGCAGCTCGCGAGCGCCAACGGCGGGACGCCGATCACGAGTGACGGCAGAACGGCACCGCTGAAGCACGGCGGCGTCGTGATCGCCGCCATCACGAGCTGCACCAACACCTCGAACCCGTCGGTCATGCTCGCCGCCGGCCTGCTGGCCAAGAAGGCGGTCGCGCGCGGCTTGAAGCCGAAGCCGTACGTGAAGACGAGCCTCGCGCCGGGGCTCGCGCGTCGTCACCGAGTACCTCCGCGACGCGGGCTCCTCGAGTCGCTCGACGCGCTCAAGTTCGACCTGGTGGGCTACGGGTGTACTACTTGCATCGCCGCCGGCACGCCGGTGCTGATGGCGAACGGGATGGCGCGACGGATCGAGCATCGCGTTCGACGCGCGACGGTGGCGAGCTCTTCGGCCCGACGACCGACGACCGACTCGCCGTCGCGAGGCGGACGCGAACCATCGATCAGGGTCGTCGCGAGTGCGTTGCGCTGACGTTCGAGGACGGACGGACGCTCGTGTGCACCCCGGATCACGAGCTCCGCTGCGCGCGACGGGCGTTGGGTCCGAGCCGATGCGCTCTCCTCTCGGACGACGCCGTACTGATGGGGCTCGAGGCGCCGCTCGACGAGCCCGGGATCGACGAGATCGAATACTGTCTTCGCGCCGGCGACCTTCGTTTTGCGCTTGCCGGCCCTGACGAACGCGCGCGCACCTTGGCCTTCGCGCGCTTGCTCGGCCATCTCCTGGGCGACGGGTCGATCAGCGTCATGGGCCAAGGCCGGATGAACGTCGGTCAGGCGCTCGATCGCGAGCTCGTGTTGCGCGACATCGAGCGCATCACTGGGAAGCGCCCGAAAGGCAGCCGGTACGACGACCGCAAGTGGAGCATCGCCCTTCCGGCGCGAGCTCACCGCCGCAATCACGGCCCTCACCGGCGTGCCGGTTGGACGTCGCATCCACCAGATTCCGACGCTTCCGGCGTTCGTGCTCGACGAGCGGTGCCCGATCGCGGTGGTCCGTGAGTTCGTCGCCGGCGCCTTCGGGGCCGACGGTCACGCCCCGTACTCCATCGCTACGGTACGCCATCCCCAGGGGGCCTCGCTCGAGGCTCCCGCCTATTCGCAAACGGCGACGCCCGAGTATGTCGCCCGCGCTGAAGGCGGTGATGCAGCAAATGATCGGCCTCCTCGCGCGCTGCGGGGTCGCGACCGATGGTGCACGCGTCTACGAGTATCCTGTCCGCCGGGCGTCCTCGTCGTATCCGGACCCCGAGGACGGTGTGCCGCGCGTCGAAGTTCGCCTCACGTTGCCCGACGGCTCTGTCGTTCATCGAATGGGTCGGTTTCCGCTACTGCGCCGACAAGGCTCTCCGTGCGACCGCAGCGGCGGTCTACTGGCGCATGTTGCGCCGCATCGACCACCAGCGCCTGTGGATGTCGGCGCGTATCGAGCGCCTCCACCGCGATCATCCAGAACTGCCTTTCAGGCGTGCACGCGCGCGGCCGCGCGCGAGCTCGAGGACCGCGAGGGTATCGTCTTTCCGCACTACTCGCTCCTCGAAAGGGCACGACCGCTTCGATCGGCTTCCCACGCCGGCCGAACGACCCTTCCGCCCACTCCACCGTGATAGCTGCGGCTTTCCATCTCCGTCGGAGCTCTTCGACCGTCTCGGTGTGCTGCACTGGTTCAGAAGCGACGGCGCTGAAGGAGAGGGCAGCAACGCCAAGCGATACTGCGTCGAGAAAGAGGCGCTGGATCTTCCAACCCTCGCGTTGCGCGTCATCGATCGCCGACCGGCGGGCGTCCAGGACGTCTTCGACCTTTCGGTCGACGATCTCCACGCGATTCGTCGCGGGCGGCGTCTGCGTCCACAACTGCATCGGGAACAGCGGTCCGCTGCCCGAAGCCGTCGCAGGCGCAATCAAGGATCACGACCTCGTCGTCGCGGCCGTGCTCTCCGGGAATCGCAACTTCGAGGGCCGCATCCATCCGCAGGTGCGCGCGGCGTATCTCGCGTCGCCGCCGCTCGTGGTCGCGTACGCGCTCGCCGGCAGCGTCGACCTCGACCTCGACCAGCGAGCCGCTCGGGACCGGCAGCGACGGGAAGCCGGTCTTCTTGAAGGACGTCTGGCCGACGCAGCGCCGAGGTGCGCGAGGCGATCGAGCGCTGCGCTCACGCCCGAGCTCTTTCGCAGGACCTACGGCGAGGTCTTCACCGGCGATCCGGTCTGGCAAGGGCTTGCCGGTGCCCGAGGGCAACCTCTACGCCTGGGAGCCCGACTCCACCTACATCCAAGAGCCGCCGTTCTTCGCCGGGCTCGCGCCGACGCCGCAGCCGCTCCGCGACATCGCGGGCGCGCGCGTGCTCGCCATGCTCGGCGACTCGGTCACGACCGATCACATCTCGCCCGCGGGCTCGATTCCGAAGGACGCGCCGGCCGGTCGCTACCTGCAAGAGCACGGCGTCGAGCCGCGCGACTTCAACAGCTTCGGCGCGCGGCGCGGCAACCACCAAGTGATGATGCGCGGCACGTTCGGGAACGTGCGCCTCCGAAACGAGCTGGTCGGCGGCAAAGAGGGCGATTGGACGCGGCACCTGCCCGACGGCACCGAGATGCGGATCTTCGAGGCGTCGCAGAAGTATCAGGCCGCGGGCACGCCGCTCGTGATCATCGCCGGCAAGGAGTACGGCTCCGGAAGCTCACGCGACTGGGCCGCGAAAGGCACGTTGCTCCTCGGCGTGAAAGCGGTGATCGCGGAGAGCTACGAGCGCATTCATCGCAGCAACCTGGTCGGCATGGGCGTGGTCCCGCTCCAGTTCAAGGCGGGCGAGAGCCGCACCTCGCTCGGGCTCGACGGCCGCGAAACCTACGCCGTCGAGGGGCTCGCGACCCTCAAGCCCCAGTGCCGAGCTCACGGTGGTCGTGCGCCGCGGCGACGGTCGCGGAAATCGTCTTCGGCGCGATCGCGCGCGTCGACAGCCCGATCGAGGTCGACTACCTCCGGCACGGCGGCATTCTGCAGATGGTCTTGCGCAACATGACGCAGGGCTGAGGCCTGTCCTGTCGCGTGCGGCGAGCGCTCGTGCGGCTCGTGCTGGCATTCCTCGTGGCGGGCGGTGTCGCGTGCACCCGTCCGACCGACGACGCGCACGACGCCGACGTCGTGGCGCATGTGAAAGGCTGGCTGAGCGATCTCGAAGCCGACGACGACGCGACCGCCGCCAAGGCCGTGACGGCGCTCGAAGCACTCGGCCCGGCAGATGCCGGCGCCGTCCCGGTCCTACTGACCGCCCTCTCCTGTCCGCCCGAAGCCGCGAACGGGGTGGGCGCGGACGATCATCAGCCACGCAGACGCGGCGCCGGTCCACGATCATCACGATCACGACCATGGCGCCTGCAACGACCATCGCGTGCTCGCCGCGGCCCGGGCGCTCGGCGCGATCGGCGCTCCCGCCGTGTCGCCGTTGCTCACGCGTCTGCGTACGAGCGGCGAGCCCGACCGTACGTTCGCCGGGTACGCCCTCGGGCGGATGGCGCCGTCGGCGGCACCGACGCTGCTCGCGGCGCTCGACGACCCCGACCCGCGCATTCGCCTCGCGATCGTCGGCGCGATCCGCAACATGCAGCCGCCGCCCGCGGACGCGATCGGAGCGATCGCCGGCCGTCTCTCACCGACGCCGACCCGGAGGTGCGGATGCAGGCGGCCGATACGCTCGGGCACTTCGGGGCCGCCGCCGTCCCAGAGCTCGTGCCGGCGTTCGAGGACGCCGCGAGCCGCGCGTCCGGGCGAGCGTCGCCAGCGCCTTTCGCGCGATCGGGCTTCCGGCACGCGACGCGGCCCCCACGCTCCGCGTCCACCTCGGCGACGCGTCGGCGCCGGCTGCGCTTGGAACGCCGCCGCGGCGGCTCGCCGCCGTCGGCGCCGACGATGCGCGCCTCGGTCGCCGCGCTCGCGGCGGCCCTGGAGGACGGGGATCACACCGTCCGCTGGGGCGCGCGCAGGCGCTCGGCAGGCTCGGCGCGAAGGCACAGGCGGCACGCCCAGCGCTCGAACGAGCGCGGAACGATGCGCATGCGCTCGTACGCACGGCCGCCGCGGACGCGCTCGCGCGCCTCGACGCGCCGCCGCACTGACGCGGGGCGCGCCGCGAGCGGGGCGATTCGACCGCGCCGCAAGCGGGGCCATTCGAACGCGCCGCGAGCAGCGCTTATCAGCGCGCCGAGGGCGCGAGGTTTCGGCGCTGCGACAGCAGCTCGTAGACGCTCGGCGCGCCGCGGAGGAACCACAGCGCGATCAGCGCGTCGGTGATCGCGCAGCCTGCCGACGAGGTCGCCTGGAACGGCACGATCGGATTGCCCCACAGGTGGTGCGCCACGTCCCAGACGGTGTGACAGAGCCACGCGACGCCGATGAAGCGGTAGTCGTCGAGCCCGCGGAAGGCGAGATAGGTGCCGAGCGCCAGGAACGGGAACTCCCACGGGCCGAATCCACCGTTCAGATGATAGGCCGCGGCCGCGCCAGCGACGAAGATGGCGTTGAAGCGCTGCCGGGTCGGCTCGCGGAGGAGCGAGACCACCAGGACGAAGATGGCGGCGATCACGACGGGCAGGATCCAGTCGATCGTGAGCATGGTCCGGGCGGCGGCGGGGGCTTCCATGCGCGTGAGATCCAGCCCGACCGGCTGGACATGCCAGTGGCAAGAAGGACAATGTTCGCCGAGTTCATGCCACGCCGCCGTCCGCCCGCCTCACGTCGTCGCCGTCGTCGCGCTCGACGGCGTGAATCCCTTCGACCTCGCGATCCCGTGCGAGGTGTTCGGACGGGCGCGTCTCGAGGACGGCCGCGCGCCCTATCGCGTTCGCGTCTGCGGCGTGACGCGCACCGTCGACGCGGGGCATTCTGAGGTGCGGACGCGGGCCGATCTCCGCGCCGTCGCCGCCGCCGACACCGTGATCGTGCCCGGCATCGACGACCCGTCGGCGCCGATTCCGCGCGCCGTCACGGCGGCCCTCCAGCGTGCCGCCGCGCGGCGCCGCGCGTCGCGTCGATTTGCTCCGGGGCTTTCGTGCTCGCCGCCGCCGGGCTCTCGACGGCCGGCGCGCGACGACGCACTGGCTCGCCGCCGCCGAGCTCGCGCGTCGTTTCCCGACGATCGACGTCGATCCGAACGTCCTCTACGTCGACACCGGCCGGATCCTGACCTCGGCCGGCGCCGCCGCCGGCCTGGACCTCTGCCTCCACATGGTGCGCCGCGACCATGGCGCCGCGGTCGCAGGCCGCGGGCGCGCGCCTCGCGGTGATGCCGCTCGAACGCGCGGGCGGGCAGGCGCAATTCATCGTGCACGAGACCCCGACGGCCGACGGCGCCTCGCTGGAGCCGCTGCTCAGCTCGGCTCGACGCGCACCACCACGAGACGCTGCCGCTCGCCCGCATCGCCCGCGAGGCCGGGCATGAGCGCGCGGAGTCTCTGCCGCCGCTTCCGCGAGCAGACCGGCACCACGCCGGCACAGTGGATCGTCCGCGCGCGCGTCCGCCGGGCCCAGCATCTGCTGGAGGTGAGCGGACGCGCGATCGAGCGCATCGCCGCCGACGTCGGCTTCGGCTCGAGCGCGACCTTCCGCGATCGCTTCCACCGCATCGTCGGCACGAGCCCGCAGGCGTATCGGCGGAGCTTCCGCCACCCGCACGCGTCGTGAGCTTCAACCGGTCGAGGATCGTCGGGCTCGTCCCCGACAATCCACGAACGACGATCGGCAAATCGCAGAGCTCGACCGGCGAGATCGCCATGCGAAGTGATGTGCGACTTCACATGACGACTTCGGCACGTATCGTGTCGACGCGGCGCGGCTCAGGGTTCGGGGCCAATAGCTAATATGGCGCCCCATTTGACTTTTTTGCTTGCATCCGGGAAATTTGCATGTATAAGCGGCCGGAGCCGTTTCGGAGTAGTAGAGCCGACGACCTGCCCGGTACCGTTCGTGGGGTGGTCAAAGGGGATTTCGGGGGTGTGATGACGAGCGTTAGGGGAAAAGGGTGGGTCCGTGGTGTCGGCCCGCACATCCTGCTCCCCTGGTTGCGATGCTGGTCAGTGGCTGCTTCCACGTCGGTCCGAGTGCCAAGCAGGCGATGACGAGCGCCGCCCCAGGTGGAGAATCCGCGGCCAGCGCGCAAGCCCATCACAAGGCCGACGCTGCGGCGCCCTTCGATACCGAGAATCCGGCGGTCCAGAGCCGGGTCGCGGCCTTTCAGACCCATCTCCGCGGGTTCTTCGACGAGGCGCTGTCCCGCGGCGCCGAGTACGTCCCCTCGATGCGGGACATCCTGGTCGGCGAGGGTCTTCCCGCCGAGCTGGCGTACCTGCCGTTGATCGAAAGCGGCTATCGGCCGCAGGCGGTGTCGCCGGCGGGCGCGGTCGGCCCCTGGCAGTTCATTCCCGAAACCGGGCGCCGCTACGGTCTCCGCATCGACTCGATGGTCGACGAGCGGCGCGATCCCATCAAGTCGACGCAAGCGGCCTCGCAGTATCTCAAGGACCTGCACGAGATGTTCGGCGACTGGGAGCTCTCGCTCGCCGCCTACAACACCGGCGAGTACCGGGTCGCCCGCATCCTCGCCGACAAGAAGGACGTCGACGACTACTGGGACATGCGCGACCGCGGCTATCTCCCGAGCGAGACCTCCGCCTACGTGCCGAAGTTCCTCGCCGCCGTCCAAATCGCGCGGGCGCCCGAAGACTACGGCTTCGAGACGCCGACCCATCACACGCCCGAGCACTACGAGACCGTCGACGTCGATCGGCAGGTGTCGCTCCGGGCGGCGGCCGACATGTGCGGCGTGTCGGCAACCGAGCTCGCCGAGCTGAACCCGGCGCTCCGCCAGGGCGTGTCGCCGAGCGGCTACTCGCTCCGCGTCCCCGCCGGCAAGGCTGAGCCGCTGCGTATCGGCCTCGCCACGTACGTCGAGCCCGTCCACGCGCGGCGCAACGTCGTCCGCAGCACCCGGCGGCGGCCGGAGCGGTCTGCAGCATCGCGCGCGGCGGTCGCAGCACCGCGGTGGCGCAAGGCCGGCGCACATCCGAGCGCCTCGCCAGCACGGCGCCGCTGCGCTATCGCCGCGGCGCCAGGGCCCCGATCCAGCAGGCTTAGTCCGGGTCGGCGCGCCCACGCGCGAAGCCAAGCTCAGCACCGCCAAGCGGAACATCGCCCCGTCGAAGGCTGCAGGGAAGAAAGCCGCCAAGGCGCCTCGGACGCCAAGGCGAAGAAGCCGCGCCGGGCAAACGGCGCGGATGAGCGGCGGGCGGCTTCGCGCTGCCGCCCGCGCTCACTCGAGCGTCATCAAGCAGCGGAGCAGCGTCCGGACGCCGAAGCCGGTGCCGCCCTTCGGCGCGTACGGCAGGCCCTTCTCGAGGAACGCCGGACCGGCGATGTCGAGGTGGACCCACGGCGTCGTACCGACGAACTCCTGCAGGAAGAGCGCGGCCGTGATGCTGCCGGCATGACCGCCGCCGATGTTCTTGAGGTCCGCGACCGCGCTCTTGATGTCGTCCTTGTACTCGGCGACGAGCGGTAGCTGCCAGAGCGGCTCGCCGGTCTCGACGCTCACTCTTGAGCAGCCGATCGGCGAGCGCCTGATCGTTCGAGAAGAGCCCGGCGACCTGGGTGCCGAGCGCCACCATGCAGGCACCGGTCAGCGTCGCCAGGTCGATGATCGCGTCGGGCTTGGTGTCGGCGGCGAGCGTGAGCGCGTCGGCGAGGATCAGCCGTCCCTCGGCGTCGGTGTTCAGCACCTCGACGGTCTTGTCGTTCCGGAATCGGATGACGTCGCCCGGCTTCTGCGCCTTGCCGCCCGGCAGGTTCTCGGTGATCGGGATGAACCCGTCGACGTCGATCGCGGGCTTCAGGCGCCCGAGCGCCGTCATCGTGCCTGAGCACGGCGGCGGCGCCCGCCATGTCGCACTTCATCGTCTCCATGCTCTTCGCCGGCTTCAGCGAGAGGCCGCCGGAGTCGAAGGTGATGCCCTTCCCGACCAGCGCCACGCGCCGCTTCGCCCCCTTGGCGCGGTAGCGGAGGCGGACGAAGCGCGGCTCCTCGTTGCTGCCGCGCGCGACCGCGATCAGGCCGGCGAGCTTCTCGACGCAATGCGCTTCGGCTCCCAGACCTCGACCTCGATGCCGGACTCCTTGCCGAGCTTCTTCGCGAGCGTGGCGAGGTAGGTCGGCGTCTTCACCGCCGCCGGCTCGTTCACGAGGTCACGGGCGAGCGTGACCCCGGCGAGCGAGATCTCGATCGAGCGCCAGAGTCCGTCGAGACTCTTCTCGGCGGGCGGGTCGGCGACGACGAACGTGAGCGTCCGCGATCCGGGCGGCGTCTCGCCGTCCGACTTGTACTTGCCGAAGCGATAGCGCGGCGAGCGTGAAACCCTTCGACGAAGGCCGCGAGCTCCGGCGGGTCGACGGTGCGCGTCCCACACGCGATCACGACCCGCGTCGCGCCGACCGCCGCCGCGAGATGCCGCGCCTGACCGGCGGCACGCCGCCACGCCTCGAGGTCGAGCCGCGCCTCGTCGCCGAGACCGACGACCGCGAGCGCCTGACGGCGCGGGCCCTGGAGCGGCAGTACGTTCGCCTGCCCTTCACGGCCGCGAAAGCGCGCCGCGGCGATCGCGCGCTTGAACGACGATCCGCCGACGCGGCGCGCGAGCGCGCGCAGATCCCGGCCATCCTCCTCACCCGTCGCCACCGGAACGATCACGACGTCGGCCGCGATCGCGGTCGCGTCCCCGCCACGCACTCGGATTTTCATCGCGTGGCTTCTACGGGCTTTCCGCCGCCCAGGCAATTCCGTTTCCGTGGCCTGCGTGAATGCGGTGGGCCGCGTCCTGGTTGCAGCGCGATGGTCTCCCGGTAGCGTTCGCCGCCATGTCGTGGCGTTCCGGTGCGATCGTCGCCGCCTTCGTGCTCGTGGCGATCGTCGCCGGCTGCACGCGTGGGGCCCCGAGGGTGGCTTCAAGGTAGCGCTCCTGAACCCCGGGCCGATCAGCGACGCCGGGTGGAACGCGTCGGCGTACGAGGGCCTGCTCGCCGTTCGCGATCAGCTCGGCGCCGAGATCAGTCAGGTCGAGACGCGGACGCCGCCCGAGTTCGAGCAGGCGTTTCGCGACTACGCGCGGCGCGGCTTCAGTCTCGTGATCGGCCACGGCTTCGAGTTCCAGGACGCGGCCGCGAAGGTGGCGCCGGACTTTCCTGAAGACCGTCTTCTCACCACCTCGGGCAACACCGTGCGGCCGAACGTCGCGCCGATCGTGTTCCGGCTGGAGGAAGCGACCTATCTGCTCGGCGAGCTCGCGGCCCGGATGGCGCCGAACGGCTCGGCCTCGCGCCGTCGGCGGGATGGAGATCCCGTCGGTGAAGAGCACCTTCATCGCGTTCCAGGCCGGGCCGCGCGCGCGAAGAAGGACTATCCCGTGACGTTCTCGTACCTCGGGAACTGGGACGACGTCGGCGCGCGCGCACCGCGACGCTCGCGCTGATCGACCGCGGCTGCCGCTTCGTCCTGCAGAACGCCGACGCGGCGGGACCCGGCGTGTTCCAGGCCGCGGCCGAGCGCGGCATCTTCGCCTTTGGGTCGAATCGCGCCCAACACGAGGTCGCGCCGAGGGCCGTGCTCGCGAGCGCGGCGATCGACATCCCGGCCGCCTTCGTCGCGGTCGCGCGCGAGGTCAAGGACGGGACGTTCAAGAGCCGCATCATCGAAGAGCACATGAAGGACGGGACCATCGCGGTCGTCTACAACCCGGCGCTCGTCACCAAGATCCCGAGCGACGTGCACAACCTGATCGAGCAGACGGAAGCCGCGATCCGCGCCGGCACCCTCAAGGTTCCGACGGCGGAGTTCTGAGCGCGGCGGCGGCGCGCGTGTCCGTCCCGCGATGACCACTCCCCGACTGACACTGCGGGCGCTCCGCAAGCGCTACGGCGCCCTCACCGCGCTGGCGCCCTCGATCTCACGCTCCAGGCCGGCACCATCCACGGCGTGCTCGGCGAGAACGGTGCCGGCAAGTCGACGCTCGTGCGGCTGATCGCCGGGGCCGAGCGCCCTGATGCGGGACGATCGCCGTCGACGGCACGGTGCTTCCCGCCGGCGATCCACGCGCGCGGCACGGGCGGCCGGCGTCGGTGTCGTCCATCAGCACTTCGCGCTCGTCGGCGCGCTCTCGGTCGCCGAGAACCTCGCCCTCGGCCGTCCCGAGGCGACGCGCGGCGTGGCTCGCGCCCGCTCGACTCGCCGCCGAAGCCGGGCGCTCGCGGCGGCGCACGGCCTCGACGTCGGCGATCCGAGCGTGCCGTGCGGCGCGTTGCCGGTCGGCGCGCAGGCCCGGGTCGAGATCCTGCGGGCGCTCACGGCGGCACCGCGCGTGCTCCTCCTCGACGAGCCGACCGCGGTGCTGACGCCGCCCGAGATCGACGAGCTCTTCGCGAGCCTGCGCCGTCTTCGCGACGGCGGCATGCTCGTGCTCTTCATCACCCACAAGCTCGAGGAGGCGTTGGCCCTCTGCGACACGATGAGCGTGCTCCGCGGCGGGAAGCTCGTGACGACGGTCGCCGCACCGCGACGACGGCGAGCGAGCTCGCGCACCTGATGGTCGGCGTCGACGCGGCGCCGAAGCCGGCCGTCGTGCGCCCGTGGACGCGTCCCGCGACGTCGGAGCCCTGGCCCTCGTCGCGCGTGCGCTCGCGACCGACGTCGGCGCCGGCCGGACGGTGCTCGCGCACGTCGACCTGACGCTCGCCGCCGGCGAGATCTGCGGCGTCGCCGGCGTCGACGGCAACGGCCAGGACGAGCTCGCCGAGGCGCTCGCGGGCGCCATTCCACGGCGCGGGACCGTCGTCGTCCACGGCACGACGCTCGTGCCCGGCGACGTCGCGGCCGCGCTCGACGCGGGGTGGTCCTCATCCCGGGCGACCGCCGGCGTGCCGGACTCGCCGCGGCGCTCTCCGTCTGGGAGAACGTGTGCCTCGCCGCCCCGCTCCTCGCGCGTTTCACGCACCTCGGTAGTCTCGACGTCGCGCGCGCCCGCGCCTTCGCGGCCGACCTGGTGCGCACCTATCACGTGCGGGCGCCGAGCCTGACGCATCCGATCGGCGCGCTCTCCGGCGGGAACCAGCAACGCGTCGTGATCGGCCGCGCGCTCGCTCGCACCGCGCGTGCTCGTTGCCGTGAACCCGACGCGCGGCCTCGACATCGCCGCGACCGCGCAGGTGCACGCGGTGCTCGCCGCCGCGGCCACGACCGGCACGGCCGTGCTGCTCTTCTCGACCGACCTCGACGAGCTCGCCACCGTCGCCGATCGGCTGCTCGTACTCTATCGCGGGCGGCTCACGGGACCGATCGCACCGTCGGATCGCGCGCGTGCCGGGGCGTTGATGGCGGGGCTCGCGTGACCGCGCGTCGCGCGCTCCGCGCCCTCGTCGTGCCGGTCGCCGCGAGCGCATGAGTGCGCTCGCCGTCAGCATCGTCGTCCTGCTCGCGGCGGGGCCGATCCGCTGCGTGCGCTCGGCGCGCTCGTCGAGGGCGCCGCCGGCGACCGCTTCGCGCTCGCCGACACGCTGATCAAGAGCTGCCCGCTCGTGCTCACCGGTCTCGCGGTCGCGATCGCGTTTCAGAGCGGCGTCTGGAACATCGGCGCCGAGGGCCAGCTCTTGATGGGCGCGCTCGCGGCCACAGCCACCGCGCAAACGACGGCCGGCGTGCCGGCGGTCGTGGCGCTCGTGGCGACGCTCACGAGCGGCGTCGTCGCCGGTGCGCTCTGGGCGGGCCTCGCCGCGCTGCTCAAGGTGCGCCGGCACGTGAGCGAGGTGATCGCGACGATCATGTTGAACTTCGTCGCCGCGCGTTTGGTCGGGTTCGCGGTGCACGGTCCCTCATGGAGTCGGGCGCGCGCTATCCCCAGAGCGATCTCCTGCCCGCGGGCACGCGCCTGCCGGTCCTCGGGGACGGGGTGCACGCCGGCATCCTGCTGGCCGCGTTGCTCGTGCCGGCGACCTGGTTCGTGCTGCACCGAACGGCGCTCGGGTTTCGCTGGCGCGCGACCGGCGAGAACGCCGAGGCGGCCCGCATCGCCGGCCTCCGTCCGGCGGCAGCGACGATGACGGCGATGCTCGCGAGCGGCGGCCTCGCCGGTCTCGCCGGCGCGATCGAGGTGACGGGCGTCACGGGACGGCTCTTCGAGCAGTTCTCGGGCGGCCAGGGCTACACCGCGATCGCGGTGGCGCTTCTCGCGCGCCTCCATCCCGGTGGAGTCGCGGCGGCCGCGCTCTTCTTCGGCGCGCTCGCGGCCGGCTCGGGGTCGATGCAACGAAGCGCCGGCGTGTCCGCCGTCTTCGTGTCGGTCGTGCAAGCGACCGTGATCCTGGCGCTGCTCGTCGCCGATTCGCCGTGGCTGGCGGAACGTCGCCTGCGCGCCGCGACGGCGGAGCGGACCTGATGCTCGAGACGATGCTCGTCCTCGTCGCGTCGGCGCTCGCCCTCGGCACGCCGCTCCTCTTCGCCGCGCTCGGCGAGCTCGTGAGCGAGCGCGCCGGCGTGCTCGACATCGGGGTCGAGGGTCTCATGCTGACCGGCGCCTTCGCGGGCTTCCTCGGCTGCTGGACGACCGGGAGCCCGCTCGTCGGCATGGCGGCGGCGGGGACCGCGGCGATGCTGCTCGGGCTGGTGTTCGCGCTCTGGGTGGTCGGGCTCGACGCCGACCAAGTGGTCGCGGGCGCCGCGCTCAACATCCTGGCGCTCGGGATCACCGGGGTCGCGTACCGCGCCGTTTTCGGCGTAACCGGCGCGGCGCTCACCGTCCCGACGTTCCAGCCGATCACACTCGGCGGCGACGACCCGTGGCTCGCGCCGTTCCGCCAGCCCTCCCGGTCTACGCGGCGCTCGCTCTGGTGCCGATCGTCTGGGTCGTGCTCGCGCGGACGTGGCTCGGGCTGGCACTCCGCGCCGTCGGCGAGGCGCCGGCCGCGGCCGCGAGCCTCGGCGTCCGCGTCGGTGCGATGCGGGTCGGCGCGCTCGCGGTCGCGGCCTTCCTCGCCGGCATCGGCGGCGGGTGTCTCTCGCTCGCGTACTCGAACACCTTCGTCGAAGGCATGTCGGCCGGCCGCGGCTTCATCGCGCTCGCGATCGTCGTCTTCGGACGCTGGCGTCCCTCGGCATCCTCGCCGGATCGCTGCTCTTCGGGGCCGCGAGCGCCGGGCAGTTCCAGCTCCAAGCCGCCGGGATCGCGGTGTCGTATCATCTGCTCTCTGATGCTGCCCTACGTGCTGACGCTCGCGGTCCTGGCGCTCGCGAGCGGATCGGGAGCGGCGCCGGCCGCGCTCGGACGGCGCCGGACCGAGTGACGCCGCTCGCTCGGATCGTCTCCGGCGGCCAGACCGGCGTCGACCGGGCCGCGCTCGACGTCGCGATCGCCCGCGGCATCCCGCACGGCGGGTGGTGTCCGCACGGCCGCCGCGCCGAGGACGGCCGCATTCCGGATCAGTATCGGCTCCGCGAGCACGCCTCGCCCGCCTACGCGGCGCGCACCGAGCAGAACGTCGTCGACTCCGATGCGACGCTCGTCCTCGCGATCGGTACGCCGCGCGACGGCACGGCGCTCACCGTGCGGCTCGCCGCGCGTCACGGCCGGCCGTGTCTCGTCGTCGACCTCGCGGCGCCGTCCGAGCCCGCGGCGGTCGCCGCGTGGCTCGCGCGCCACGCCGTGCAGGTGCTGAACGTCGCCGGCCCTCGCGAGAGCACGCATCCTGGGATACACGACCAAGCGGCGGCCTATCTCGATCGCGTGCTCGCGGCCGCCGCCGGAGACTGAGATCGACCCGCTCGCTCGACACGACCTCGATACCGCGACGCAGCTCATCGGCGAGGCGCGCCGGCTCGTCGTGCTCACCGGCGCCGGCATCAGCACCGAGTCCGGAATCCCCGACTTCCGGAGCCCGGGCGGCCTCTGGACCCGCTACGACCCGACCAAGCTCACCTTCGACAAGTTCTGCGCGAGCGCCGAGACCCGCCGCCTCTACTGGGAGATGGGAAACGAGCTCTTTCCCGCGCTCCGCGACGCGCAGCCGAACACCGCGCATCGCGTGCTCGCGGCGCTCGAGCGGCGCGGCTGCGTCCTCCGCATCGTGACCCAGAACGTCGACGGGCTGCACCAGAAAGCCGGGAGCTCGGCGAACGTCATGATCGAGATTCACGGCACCGCGCTCGAGGTCGCCTGCCTGACGTGCAAGGCGCGTCAGGATCGCGGGCCGGTGCAGGCCCGCTTCGCCGCCGGTGAGCACGATCTGCGCTGCGACTGCGGCGGCCTCCTGAAGCCGGCGACGATCTCGTTCGGCCAGGCGATGCCCGAACGCGAGACCGCGCAGGCCTTCGCCGACGCCGCAGAGGCCGACGTCTTCCTGGTCGTCGGCTCCTCGCTCGCCGTCTACCCCGCCGCCGGCCTGCCGCGGGTTGCCGTCGAGAACGGCGCGCCGCTCGTGATCGTGAACCGCGAGCCGACGCCCTACGACGACTACGCGGAGCTCGTCCTCCACGGCAGCGCCGGCGAGACCCTGGGCGCGATCGCCGCCGGCCTCGAGCTCGCGCTCGTCGACGCCTGACACGCGTCGCCTCCAAGCTCTGGCTGCGCGCCGAAATGCCAACGGGCGGCGGAGCCGAAGCCCCGCCGCCCGTCAGCGCGGTTTCGTCATTGGCGTCTAGCCGCGATGCACGAGGCGGAGGCCTCCGTGGTCGGCTTCGAGCTCGTCGCCCTCGAGCCCGTCCTCGGTCTCGACGCGCGCCACCGCCGCCGCGACCGCGGCGTCGCCGACCCGCCGGCGCTCGGCCGCCCGCCACTTGAAGAGGCCTTCGCGGATGTAGATCGGGTTCAGGTCCAACGTGTCGCAGACGTTCTCGAAGGCGAAGAACCAGGTGCGATCCTCGTCCGTGATCCACTCCTCGGCGTCGAGGAAGAGCTGGCGTGCCTTCGGGTCGGTCGCGTGGATCTGCTTCATGAAACAGTTCACCGCGTCCTCGAGGACGGCGATCATGAGACGGCGCTCGCCGTCGAATCGGCCCCTGGTGCGCAGCGACTGAAAAACTGCGCCGGTAGTATCGCGTCGGGCTGCAGGAACCCGGCGTATCGGTCTTCGGTATTGGTGTCGGTCATCTTCCTTTCCCCTTCTGCTCGAACCCACGAACCCGTCGTTCGACGCGTCGTGTCCGAGCGTGGTCGCCCTCACCCTGTCGCCGCGTCGGCGATCATCGCCGGAACCGTCGTGCGTTTCTGCAGCACGGCGGCCAGCGTGGTCGTCGCGAACACCTCCATCACGCGTTTCTGTGCTTCCCTCCACACCCACAGCATCGAGCATCGTGGTGACTGCGCGCAGCAATCGGGGCGTCACCGGCGTCCCCGACGCAGACGTTCAACGACACGGGACCTTCGATCGCCTCGATGACGTCTTTGAACGTCACCGTTTCGGGCTCGCGGGCGAGCGCGTAACCGCCCTGCGCCCCGCGCGTCGAGCGCACGATCCCGGAATGAATCAGGTCCTGAATGATCTTCTCGAGAAACTTCTTCGGAATGGCCTCGCGGGCCGCGATCTCGGCGACCGAGCACGGACGGCGATCGTTTTGGTACGCGAGGTAAATCGCCGCGCGGAGCGCGTAATCGACTTTTCGGCTGACTTGCATGATCGACATGGGGTCTCCTCAGTCGTCCTTCCGGTCGCGATACTCTTCGAGCCAGGCCATCTGGATGGCCTCGAGCTTCCCTCGTTGGATGCCTTCGGGTCGTCGTCGAAATCTGACAGCGCCACGACGAAGCGATGAAGGTCGGTGAAGCGGACCGTCAAGCGGGTCGACCCCTCGTGCTCGTCCGCGAGCTCGATCGCCAGATCCTCCGCATCGTCCCACTTCAAGCCCCATGGCCCACCTCCTGCGCTCTTGTGCTCGAGCGCCCGCTTGATCGACGCTTCCATGATCCGGTGCGCGAACGGCGTACTGACGTCGCTGAGACTCTGCGCCACGTCGCGAATGCGGTTGTAGTCGGTCCTCCGCCGCGGCCTCCAGCGCCGCGATCGCCTGCCGGATCGCGTCTTCCTCGCCGGGCTCGAGCAGCGCTCGCGACTCGCCGAGCGTCCGCTACGATCTGCCGCACGAGGGTCGCCGCCTCGGTCCGCGACTCGGCGAGCAGCCGCGCCGCGACGTCTTCCTCGGCGAAGTCGATCGACTCTTCCAGCATGCGCTCGACCTCCTCGTCGGTGAGGCCGTACGACGGCTTCACGTCGAGCGAGCGCTCGCGGCCGGTGCGGACGTCGCGCGCGGTCACGTTCAGGATGCCGTTGGCGTCGATCATGAAGACCACGTCGACGCGCGGGAACCCTGCCGTCGCCGGCTCGATCGGAATCGAGAAGCGCGCGAGGCTCCGGCAGTCCTTGGCGATCTCGCGCTCGCCCTGCAGCACGTGCAGGTCGACGGCCGTCTGGTTGTCGACCGCGGTCGTGAAGGTCTCGCTGTGGCTCGTTGGAATGGTGGTGTTGCGCTCGATGAGTCGCGTCATGACGCCGCCCATCGTTTCGATGCCGAGCGAGAGCGGGACGACGTCGAGGAGCAGCATGTCCTTCTGACGGCCGCCGAGAATGCCCGCCTGGACCCCGGCCCCGAGGCGCCACGACCTGATCGGGATCGATCGAGCACAGCGGCTCGCGCCCGAAGAGCTCGCGGACCTTCGCACGCACGAGCGGGATGCGGGTGCTGCCGCCGACCAGCACGACGGCGTCGACGTCCGCCGGCAGCGAGACCGGCGTCCGCGAGCGCCTGCCGGCACGGGACCAGCGTCCGGTCGACGATCGGGGCGATCAGCGCTTCGAAGTCGGCGCGCGTGAGCGTCTTGGCGATCCGAGTACCGTCGGCGAGCTCGACCGCCACGTCGGTCGCGTCGGCCGACGAGAGGCGGCACTTCGCTTCCTCCGCCGCGCGCCGCGCGAGCGCCTGCACGTCGCGGCGCGCCACCGTCTCGGCGGGCATCGTCGCGCTCGCGAGCAGCCACGCCGCGACCGCCTCGTCGATGTCGTCGCCGCCGAGCCGCGTGTCGCCGCCGGTCGCCTTCACCTCGAAGATGCCGCGCTCCATCTTGAGGATGGAGATGTCGAAGGTGCCTCCACCGAAATCGTAGACCGCGACCGTGCCTTCGCTCTTCTGATCGAGGCCGTAGGCGAGCGCGGCCGCCGTCGGCTCGTTCACGAGCCGCAGCACCTCGAGGCCGGCGAGGCGGCCGGCGTCCTTGGTCGCCTGGCGCTGGCTGTCGTTGAAATACGCCGGCACGGTGATGACCGCCTTCGTGATCGTCGCCGCCGAGCGCGGCTTCGGCGCGACGCTTCAGCTCCTTCAGGACGAGGGCCGAGATCCCGGGCGGCGAGTACGTGCGCTCGCCGATCACGAAGCGCAGCACCCCGCGGCCTTCCTCGACGAAGCGTGTAGCGTTGCCGATCGGCGGCGCTCAGGTGCTCGCGGCCGAGGCCCATGAAGCGCTTCGACCGACTGGATCGGTGGTCGCGGACGCCGTCGGGGCGAGCGCACGCGCTTCGTCGCCGACGATGGAGTGCCGACGTCGCCGTTGGCGGGGAACGACACCACCGACGGCACGATCGCGCCGCCCGGTCGCCGGATCGGCGATCACGCGCGGGGTCGCGTCGTCGAGGTAGGCGACCAGGCTGTTGGTCGTCCCGAGGTCGATGCCGACTATCCGTTCCACGTCGATCAAAGCTCCTTCTCTACGTCGCGCAGCAGCGTTCGGACGTAGTGCAGCTCGGAGAGGATTTTCTTGGTCTCGGTGAGCGCGGCGGCGGCGTTACCGTTGCCGGCGTCGCGTCCGTCCGCTCGAAGTTGGCCGCGAGACGATCGCCGCATGCCTCGAGGTCGGCGCGGAGCTCGTCACGCACGCCGGTGAGGCGCGGTCTCGGCGTCGGCCGGCCGGGCTTCCGGCGGCGGTCCCGGGCTCGGCGGTCCGTTCGGCCTTCCGCGCCGCGCGCAGCTCTTCCAGCTGCTCCTGCACCTCGAAGACCCGCGCTGCGAGCGCCGGCGGCACCCGCTCGTTGTCGCGCCCGAGCGACTCGCCGTGGAGCTCGAGCCAGTAGAGGGCGCGCGCGACCGGGATCCTTCAGCGTCTTGTAGGCGCGGTTCACGAGCGCCGTCATGCGCAGGCTCGCCGCCTGCTCGGCGCGGCGGCCGGTCGTGGAAGAGGTCGGGATGAAGCGCGCGCGACGACGGCGTAGTAGCGCTGCTCGAGGTCGGCGAGGTCGATCGTGAGGCGACGAGGCAGTGAGAAGACGGCGAAGTAGTCAGACCCTGCCGCTCCGGCGACTGCGACGACACCGCAGCCCGGGCACACGAGCTGATCGGCGGCAGGCTTGCCGCAATGGAGACACAGAGCTGTTTCGGTATTCGTCGTCATGGAAACCGATGCGCACTGGCTTCAGACCGTGAACGAGAGCGCCGCAACCGCACTCGCGTTTGATGTTCGGATTGCGGAGCTTGAAGCCCGACTCCATCAAACTCTCTTCGTAGTGCACCTCGGTGCCGTTCAAGTAGAGAAAGCTCTTGCGATCGACGAGGATCTTGGCGTCGCCGTTGCTGAACACCTTTGTCGCCGGTGCGCTCGACGTCGAGATCCATCTTGTACTGCAAGCCCGAGCACCCGCCGCCGACGACCTTCAACCGGAGACCGTGATCGGGCTTTTCTTGGGACGCGACGAGACCGCTGGATCTTCTCGGCGGCTGCGTCGCTGAGGTGGATTGCCGGCACGCGTGCTCAGCCCGCCTTCTTCGTTCTCGTTGGCGGCGTCGCCCGACTTCTTGCCCCTTCCAGTCGCCGATCGCCGCCTTGATCGCGTCCTCGGCGAGCACCGAGCAGTGGATCTTGACCGGCGGGAGGTTCAGCTCCTCGACGATCTGCGTGTTCTTGATCGCGTACGCCTCGTCGACGCGTCTTGCCCTTGATGAGCTCGGTCACGTAGCTCGAGCTCGCGATCGCGCTGCCGCAGCCGAAGGTCTTGAACTTGGCGTCCTCGATGACGCCCTCCTCGGAGATCTTGAGCTGCAGCTTCATGACGTCGCCGCACTCCGGCGCGCCGACGATGCCGGTGCCGACACCGGGCTCGTCCTTGCGCGAAGCTGCCGACGTTGCGGGATTCTCGTAGTGGTCGAGGACTTTATCGCTGTAGGCCATGGTCGTTCTGTCCTTTCCTTGCGTCGCTAGTCGCGCGCCCAGTTGAAGGTCTTCAAGTCGATGCCTTCCTTGGCCATCTCGTAGAGCGGCGACATCTCGCGGAGACGATTCACCTCGTGCACCACCCGCTCGGCGACGTAGTCGACCTCGTCCTCGGTGTTGAAGCGGCCGAGGCCGAAACGGATCGACGTGTGGGCGAGCTCCGTCGCCGACACCCAGCGCCTTCAAGCACGTACGACGGCTCGAGGGTCGCCGAGGTGCAGGCCGAGCCCGACGAGACCGCGATGTCCTTCGAGTCCCATGAGCAGCGACTCGCCTTCGACGAACGCGAAGCTGATGTTGAGGTTGCCGGGCAGACGCTGCAGCGGGTGGCCGTTCAGGTAGACGTCGTCGAGCTTGCCCATGATGCCCTGACGCAGCCGCTCGCGCAGGCGCAGCAGGCGCTCGTTCTCGCTGCTCCATGAGCTCGCCGCAGAGCTCCATCGCGCGGCCGAGACCGACGATGCCGGGCACGTTGAGCGTGCCCGAGCGCAAGCCGCGCTCCTGGCCGCCGCCGTCGAGCTGCGGCGCTGAAGCGAACGCGCGGGTTGCGGGCGCGAACGTAGAGCGCGCCGACGCCCTTCGGACCGTAGATCTTGTGGGCCGAGAGCGAGAGCAGGTCGATGCCCATCGCGTCGACGTCGACCGGGATCTTGCCCGCGCCCTGCGTCGCGTCGGTGTGGAAGAGCACGCCCTTCTCCTTGGCGATCTTGCCGATCTCGTGGAGCGGCTGGATCGTCCCGATCTCGTTGTTGGCGTGCATGATCGAGATCAGGATCGTCTTGTCGGTGATCGCGGCCCGGAGCTCGTCCAGGTCGATCAGGCCGAACTTGTCGACCGGGAGATAGGTCACGGTCGCGAGGCCCTTCCGCTCGAGCGCCTTGCAGGTGTCGAGGATGGCCTTGTGCTCGGTGGTCGCGGTGATGATGTGGTTGCCCTTCTCCTTGTAGAACTCGACGACGCCGCGTGAGGGCGAGGTTGTCCGACTCGGTGGCGCCGCTCGTGAAGATGATCTCCTTGGCCTTGGCCCCGATCACCTTCGCGACCTGCTCCCGCGCCGTGTCGACCAGCGCCTCGGCCTCCCAGCCGAAGGCGTGGTTCCGGCTCCCGGAGTTGCCGAACTGCTCGGTGAAGTACCGGCAGCATCGCGTCCACGACCCGCTGGTCGACGGGCGTGGTCGCGTGATTGTCCATATAAACACGTCGCGTCATTTTCAGCGATCCTCCTGATTAGCCGAGGCACTGCGGGGGTTCCGACAATCCACCCAATTCAGAGCTATTCGGTCTTTATGAATGGTCCGGCGAAGTGTCAACCGACCATTTGCGGGATGGCGCGGCTCGGCGGGGCTGTGAAGGACTGCTGAGGTCCTCTTCAGGTAGAAGCCGGTGAAGGACTCCGGAACGGCGGCGATCTGCTCGGCGTGCCGACCGCGATCACCCGACCACCCCCGGATCCACCTTCGGGTCCGAGGTCGATGACCCGATCGGCGGTCTTGATGACGTCGAGGTTGTGCTCGATCACGACCACGGTGTTGCCCTGATCGGCGAGCCGCTCGAGGACGGCCAGGAGCCGCCTAACGTCCTCGAAATGCAGGCCCGTCGTCGGCTCGTCGAGGATGTAGAGGGTCCGTCCCGGTGGCGCGGCGAGCGAGCTCGCGGGCGAGCTTGATCCGCTGCGCCTCGCCCCCGGAGAGCGTCGTCGCCGACTGACCGAGGTGCACGTAGTCGAGCCCGACGTCGTGCAAAGTCGCGAGCTTGGTCCGATCGGCTGGAACGCCGAGAAGAAGTCGAGCGCCTCCGCCACCGTGAGATCGAGGACGTCGGCGATGCTCTTCCCGCGGTACGAGCACCTCGAGGGTCTCGCGCGAGTAGCGCCGTCCTTTGCAGACCTCGCAGGTCACGTAGACGTCGGGGAGGAAGTGCATCTCGATCCGGATGACGCCGTCCCCCTTGCACGCCTCGCAGCGCCCGCCCTTCACGTTGAACGAGAACCGACCCGGGTCGTAGCCGCGCGCCCGCGCCTCCGGGAGCTGCGCGAAGACCTCGCGGACGTGGGTGAAGAGGCCGGTGTACGTCGCCGGGTTCGAGCGCGGCGTCCGCCCGATCGGCGCCTGATCGATGTCGATGACCTTGTCGAGGAGCTGCCATCCTTCGAGGTCGTCGTGCGCGCCGGCGCGCTCGCGGCTGCCGTTCAGCCGCTGCGCCAGCGCCCGATACAGCGGTGTCGATCACGAGCGAGCTCTTCCCCGACCCGGAGACGCCGGTCACGCACGTGATGGTGCCGAGCGGGATCTCGCACCGTGACGTCCTTCAGGTTGTGCTCGCGGGCGCCGCGGATCACGAGGTTCCAGCCCGTGCCGCCGCGCGCGCTGCTCGACGGCGTCGGGATCGTGAGCGCGCCCGTGAGGTAGCGGCCGGTGAGCGACGCGGGCTCGCCATGACCTCGCGCGGCGTCCCTCCGCGACGATCGTGCCCGCCGTGACGGCCCGCCCCGGGCCCATGTCGATCAGGTGATCGGCGGCGAGCATGGTGTCGCGGTCGTGCTCGACGACGAGCACGGTGTTGCCGAGGTCGCGCAGGCGTTTGAGGCGTCGCGAGGAGACGCGTGTTGTCGCGCTGGTGGAGGCCGATCGACGGCTCGTCGAGGATGTAGAGCACGCCGGAGAGGCTCGACCCGATCTGGGTCGCGAGGCGGATGCGCTGGCCCTCGCCGCCCGAGAGGCGTCGCGCTCGTGCGGTCGAGGGTCAGGTATTCGAGCCCGACTTGCTCGAGGAACCCGCAGGCGCTCGCGGATCTCCTTCAACAGGAGACGCGCGATCTCGAGCTCCTGCGGCGAGAGCGCGATGTCGGTGAAGAACGTGCACGCGTCCGCGACCGAGAGGCGCAACACCTCGGCGATCGTCTTGCCGCCGACCCGACCGCCAGGCTCTCCTTCCGGAGCCGCGCGCCGCCGCACCCGCGCACGGCCGCGCGCTCATCAGGCTTTCGAGCTCGTCCCGGAGCCAGGGCGACTCGGTCGCCTCGTAGCGCCGTTTGAAGAAGCGCGACCAAGCCTTCCCAGGCCCGCATGAAGGTGTGGCGCTTGCCGTCCTTGCGGAACTCGATCTCGACCTCTTTGCCGCCGGTGCCTTCGAGCACGATCTTGCGCGCGTTCGCCGAGAGCTCCGCCCACGGGGTCGCGAGCGCAGAACCTGCAGCGCGCCGCGAGCGCCGTGAAGACGCTGCGCGAGCTGTCCCGCCGGTCTTGCGATCGACGCGTCGCGACCGCCCCCGCCGCGAGACTCTTCCGCACGTCGGGAATGATGAGATCGGGATCGAAGTAGCGGCTGACGCCGAGCCCGTTGCAGTCCGGGCACGCGCCCTGCGGGCTGTTGAACGAGAACATCCGCGGGCTCATCTCCGGGAGCGACGTCCCGCACGCGACGCACGCGAAGCGGCGGCTGAAGAGCAGCTCCTCGGCGACGCTGCCGTCGTCGGCGAGACGCTCGACGCGCGCCACCTCGTCGCCGCGCGCGAACGCCGTCTCGAGCGAGTCGGCGAGCCGCTTCTCGAGCCCGGCCCGCACCGTCAGGCGGTCGACCAGCACCTCGATCGTGTGCGCGACCGTCTTCGCGAGCACGATGTCGTCGGCGAGCTCCCGGAGCTCACCATCGACCTTGACGCGCACTGAAGCCCGCCTGCCGGAGTTCTGCAGCTCGCGGCGGTGCTCGCCTCTTGCGGGCGCGGATCACCGGCGCGTAGAGGTTGAAGCGCGTCTTCTCCGGCAGCGCCAAGCAGCCGATCGACCACTTGCTGCACCGTCTGCGACGCGATCGGGCGCCCGCACTCTGACAATGCGCGCGTCCCGCCCGCGCGAACAACAGCCGCAGATAGTCGTGGATCTCGGTCACGGTCGCGACCGTCGAGCGCGGGTTCTTGCTCGCCGTCTTCTGCTCGATCGCGATCGCCGGCGAGAGGCCTTCGATCTGGTCGACGTCCGGCTTCTCCATTTGCTCGAGGAACTGCCGCGCGTACGCCGACAGCGACTCGACGTAGCGCCGCTGCCCTTCGGCATAGAGCGTGTCGAACGCGAGCGACGATTTGCCCGACCCGGAGAGCCCGGTGATCACCACCAGACGCTCGCGCGGGATCTCGACGTCGATGTCCTTGAGATTGTGCTCGCGCGCCCCGCGGACGACGATGCGGTCCGGCATGTGACGGATCTAGCTTGCCGTCCGGCATGGCGTCCATGACGACCGCTGTCGGGCGGTTGCCCGCTGCCCGCCGGTCTGCCACTCTTCTCCGCACGACGCTTCGGCGCCGTCCGACACGATGATGACCGGCTTGATCCACGGTCCGCTGTCACTCTTCATCCTGCAGGCGATTCTCATCGTCGCCGCGTCGCGTGCGATCGGCCTGCTCACGCGGCGCGCGCGTCAGCCGATGGTGATCGCCGAGATCGTCGCGGGCATCGCGCTCGGCCCGTCGCTGCTCGGATGGCTGGCGCCCGCGATCGAGCGCGTCGTCTTTCCCGCCGAGGGCATGCCGCTCCTCGGCATGTTGAGCCAGGTCGGCCTCATCCTCTTCATGTTCCTGGTCGGCCTCGAGTTCGACGCCGGGAAGCTCCGCGGGCGCGGACACGCGGCGGTCGCGATCAGCCACACCAGCATCATCGTGCCGTTCGCGCTCGGCATCTGGCTGGCGCAGCATCTGCACACGGAGTCTCGCGCCAGCGGGCGTGCCGCTTCCTCGTTCGCCCTCTTCATGGGCGCGGCAATGAGCATCACCGCCTTCCCGGTCCTGGCGCGCATCCTCGTCGAGCGCCGCCTGCTGCGCACGAAGGTCGGAGCCGGTCGCGATCACGTGCGCCGCGGTCGACGACGTCACGGCCTGGTGCATCCTCGCTCGTCGTCTCGCTCGTCCGCTCGTGCGCGGCGAGTCTCGTGGACGGCGTCCGAACGACGGCCGCTCGCGATCGCCTACATCGTCGCTCGTGCTGCGAGTCGTCCGACCGTTGATCGAACGCCTCGCGGCACGGAGCGCCAACAAGGAGGGCCTGAGCCAGAACATCGTCGCTGCTGACGCTCGTCCTCCTCCTGCTCTCGAGCTGGATCACCGAGCTGATCGGCATCCACGCGCTCTTCGGGGCGTTCATCTTCGGGCGCCGTCGTCCCGAAGCAGGACGGCTTCGCGCAGCTCCTCGCCGACAAGCTCGAGGACCTGGTGGTCGTCGCTGTTGCTGCCGCTGTTCTTCGCCGTACAGCGGGCCTGCGACCGAGATCGGCCTCCTCGACTCGCCCCACGCCTGGGCCGTCTGCGGCGTCATCGTCGCGGCGGCCGTCGCCGGCAAGTTCGGCGGCAGCGCCGTCGCGGCGCGCCTGACCGGCTTGCGCTGGCGGGAGGCGTCGGCGCTCGGCGTGCTGATGAACACGCGCGGCCTGATGGAGCTGATCGTCCTCAACATCGGCCTCGACCTCGGCGTGATCTCGCCGACGCTCTTCACGATGATGATCATCATGGCGCTCGTGACGACGTTCATGACGAGCCCGCTCCTCGAGCGCATCTATCCCGCGCACGTGGCCGAGGCCGACGAGACGGAGCCCGCCACGCAACACGGCGGCTTCACCGTGCTCGCGTGCGTCGCCTACGACCGCTCGGGGCCGGCCATGGCGACGGTCGCCGGCGCGCTCCTCGGCGAGACCGACGACGCGCAACCGCCTCTACGCGCTCCGCCTCGTGCCGCCGACCGGACGGGCGTCCTTCGTGCTCTCGCAGCAGGAACCCGAGCGCCGAGGCCGCGGCATTGGCGCCGCTCATGGCGCGCGCCGACGCGCTCGGCCTCACCGTACGGCCGCTCTCGTTCGTCTCATCGCAACCGGCAGCGGACATCTGCCAGGTCGCCTCGATCAAGCGCGCCGACCTCGTGATGCTCGGCTGGCACAAGCCCGTCCTCGGACGGACGGTGCTGAGCGGCACGGTGCACGAGGTCATGCGGCAGAGCGACACGACGGTCGACCGTGCTGGTCGATCGCGGCCTCGGATGGATCAACCGCGTGCTCGTGCCCTTCTCGGCGGCATCCACGATCGGGGCGCGCTCGAGCTCGGTCGTCGCCTCGCGCGCCATGCCGGCGCGCGCGTCACCGTGCGCTGCACGTCGTCGATCTCGATCCGACCAACCCGAACGCCGCTGCTGCGGACGTCCCGGCCGAGCGCTTTCCCGGCGGCGGCCGCGTCGAGACGAAGGTGGTCGATCACGCGCAGCCCGCGCACGCGGTCATCGAGGAGTGCGAGACCGGCTACGACCTCGTGGTGATCGGCGCCAGCCCCGTGCTGGGGCCTCGAGCACCGCTCGTTCGGCCTGCAACCCGAGCTCGTCATCCGGGAGTGTCCGACGTCGCTCCTGATCGTCCGTCAGCACGAGGCGGCGCTGGAGCGCGCGAGCGAAGACCGCGGGTCGATCCCCGAGTCGGCGGCGCGCCGCGCCTGACGGCGTCCACGCCCGGCGATTGACCGACGGCGGCCTCGGCTTGTAAGAGCCTCGGCATGACTCGTCGACCTGACTGTCGACCTGACCGACCACCTCGCCCGCGTCGAGCGCGACGGCTAGCACGATCGTGGAGGACGTGCTGTCGCCGCAGGAGGCCGATACCGTGCTCGCCGAGGTCGCGCGCCTCGAGGACGCGCTCGACATCACGTTCGCCAACAACGACTTCGAGGGCCGGTATACGAAACGCTCTACAACCTCTTGATGTACGGCGCGCTGTTCGAGGCGATCCCGGTGCACCCGCGCGTCCTCGCGGTCGTCGAGCGGCGTACTCGACTCCGGGTGCCTGGTGTCGTCGCTTGTCGTCGATCGCCATCCACCCCGGCGAGAGCGCCGCAGCCGATCCACGCCGACGACCAGCTGCTCCCGCTCCCGAAGCCGCACGTGCCGACCGTCTGCAACACGATGTGGGCGCTCACCGACTTCACCGAGGCGAACGGGGCGACCCGCATCATCCCGGGCTCGCACACCCGCGATCACAGTCCCGATCTACGGCTCGGAGCACGCGTCGATCCCCGCCGTCATGCGGCGCGGCAGCGTGCTCGTGTGGCACGGCAGCCTCTGGCACGGCGGCGGCGCCAACCAGCAGCGACGCGGTACGGGTCGGGATCGCGATGAACTACTGCGCCGGCTGCGTGCGGCAGCAGGAGAACCAGCAGCTCGGCATTCCGCGCGAGATCGCGCGCGGCTTCGCGTCCGCGCCTCCGCGAGCTCGTGGGCTACGGCGTCTACCGCGGCCTCATCGGCCACATCGACAAGCGCAATCCCGATGAGCTGCTCGGCGCGTCGGGGGCGCTCGAAACGGTGTGGGAAACGGCGAACCGCGTCCGGAAGCCGGGCGCGTAGTCACCCTGCGGTGATCGACTCTCCGTCAGCGATCCGCTCGACGCATCGGCGATCGGTGTCGTGATCCGATGGACTTCGACGCCCTGTCGGCGATACTCTCGCGGTCGAGCTCACGGCGCTCGCTGAGCGCCGGCGCGGCGCACCTCGGCATTTCGACGTCGACGGTGTGGCGCCGGATCGCGGCGCTGGAGCGCGAGCTCCGCCTGCGGCTCGTCGACCGCCGTCCCGACGGCGCGTGCCTGACACGCCACGGGCGCATCATCGCGGGCCTCGCGCAGGTCGCGACCGATCACACCGCGGAGATTCTGCGTACCGCCGTCGTGCTGCGCGAGGGCCTCGCCGAGCCGGTGCGTGTCTCCGCGACGGAGCCGCTCGTCGCCGAGATCCTGGCGCCCGCGCTCCCGACGCTCTGGGCTCGCCACCCCGAGCTGCGCGTCGACCTCAAGGTCTCGAACGAGCTGGTGAGCCTGGCACGGCGCGAGGCCGACATCGCGATCCGCATGGCTCGCCCCGTCGGAGACAGTCTGGTCGCGCGCAAGCTCACTGACCGTACGATTCGGTCTCTACGCGAGCCGCGCCTATCTCGGACGGCGAAAGTCCGCGGCGATCGTGCTCACAGACGAACGATTGCTCGTCTACGACGACAGCTACGGGCGTCTCCCCGAGCTGCAGTGGCTCGACGCGGCCGGAGTCTGGGGGGCGGTCCACCTCCGTAGCTCGAGCACGCGCGCGCTGGTGCAAGCGACGCGCGCCGGCGCTGGGATCGGGTTGCTGCCGGCCATGTTCGTCCGGCCCGAGGACCGCCTGATCGAGCTGCCGCTGCCGACGGTGGTCCCGGCGCGCGAGATGTGGATCGTCGTGCACCGCGATCTCCGGCGCTCTCCGCCGATTCGCGCGGTGCACGATTGGGTCCACGCGACCGTGACCGAGTACTCCCGGCCGCGTTCGAATCCGCGCTCAGGGAACGGCGAGCCCTAGCGTGTACGGAATGAGGAACGTCCCGAGGCCCGGAGCCCAACCACCGAATTCACGGCCGACGACGACGTCGGCCCGAGGTAGAAGTCCGCGGCGAAGACGCCGCTCGGAATGCCGGGGCGTACCGGTGCGCGTCACGACCGGATCGAGGAAGCACTCGGCGCACGTGCGAGTCGCACGTTTGGTCCGGGAGACAATCCGGGCAATCGCCGAGCGGCGGCGGGTTGCAGGCCGCGTCGCCCGTACAGCCGCGAAAGGGCTCCCGACTGCATACCTGATCGATCGGACCGTCTGCGCATAGGCCGTCGTCGGGGTCGGTTCCGTCCCCGGATTCGGCGTGCAGGTCCCGCCGATGCACGCGTTGCGCTTGGGCGGCTCCCGGGCCGGCCGCACGATGCACCGCCGCACTCGGAGCCCTGAGCGCAGGGCACGCCGGCGTTCGCGCCTCCGAGACAACGCCTCCCTCCGCAACGCGTTGCCCCGACCGCGAGGCAGTCGGCGTTGCTGCTGGCAAGGAGTCGCTGCGCGATCGTCGCAGGTGTCGCAGAAGCACTTCTCTCCGGGAGCGCCGCCGCGACAGTTGGGGCTCTCCGCCGACGTACTGATGGTCTTGGTCCCGGTCGTTGCCTGTTTGGCGTCGAAGACCAGGTCGCCGATGGCCGAACCCGCACTCGGAAGACAATCGAGCGAGGTTTTGCCGAAGAAGCGCGTGATGCCTTGCGCGTCGCACGCGCTCCCGCCGCTCGGACCGCCGCTGCAGCTGCCGCCCTTCACCCCGTCGTCGTCCACGGATCGCCCACACAGATCGGACACGGCGACGCGATGCTCGTCCCGCTGTGGACGTGGAAGAGCGCCGCGAAGTCCTGCGCGAACTCCCCGGTCGCCAGATCGAGGATGCCGCTCGGCCGACCCCGGCCTTCGCGCACGACGCAGACCGGCACCGACCCCGACGAGACCGGCACCGGCGGTCCGACGAACGGCGCGGAGACGAAGTCCGCGACGTAGCTGCAGTGCCGATCCGGCCCGCCGCTCGAGCACCCATACGTGATCCCGTCGAGCAGCCGCTCGGCGATCGGGTCCTGATCGTGCGCGATGCCGGTCCATCCGACGTCGACTTCCGCGCCGGCGACGGCGGTGAGCGTGAAGCTTCCCGTCGGGCACGTGCACTGGTCGGCGAGGCCGCGCGGCGCGCACCGGCCGGGGCAGGCGCCGTCGAGCGCCGCAGGCTCACAGTCCTCGCCGGGATCGAGCGCGCCGTTGCCGCAGAGCGTGGTGGCGTCGCGCTCGGTGCGTCGCAGCCGCGGTCGGTGTGGGTGTCGCCGGCAACGCCGCGCACTCGGCCGGATACGCTCCTGATTTGCGGGTCCGCGCAGCTCGCGTCGAATCCCGCCACACACTCGACGCAGGCGGCTCACGTCGTGAGCGCGACGATGGGCCGGGCACAACGAGGCGCCGCCGGGCGGCGTGACGGTCCTCGCAGCTCGTGACGAATCCGATCGCCGCCGGGGAAACGTCGTCGCTGCCGCCGCAGAGACCGTCCGGCACCGCCGCACGCTCGACAGATCGCCGCGCGCTCATTGCGCGCCGCCGTCGAGGACGGCCGGCACGGCCTCGCCGTCCAGCCGGGTCGGGGCACGCATTGACGTGCCTGCCGCCCGAGGCGCGCGTCCCAGCATCGACTCGACGCCGTCGCCTGCACGGCGAGGAGCTTCACGCGCGGCCGCGCTGATCGCCGCCCGACACTTGACGAGCGCGCGCTCCAGGCGCCCGGGATCGCGGGACCACCGTACGCGAGGTCGATGGTCCGTCGCACCGCCTGTTCGCCGACGCATGCGAGACAGCGCGCCACGTCCCCACAGTCGGTGATCGCGGCACGGCACTCGGGGCCTGCCGGAGTGATCGCGGCCGGACACGTGGCCGGCCAGCCGAGCACGGCGGGTGTGTCCTCGCCCGTCAGATCGCCGCCGCAGACCTGATCCGAGCCTCCACACGCTCTCCCGATCGCGGTCGCGAATCGGCGCTCGGCGCTTGCGATCCGAGCCGCCGTCGCTCCGCCGTCGCAGAGGCGACTTGCCGCGCACGAGACGGTCGCGGCAGCGGGCGGCGATCCGCGCACCGACTCTGGAGCAACGTGGTCGCCTCGCGGACGATGGCCCGCTGGCACTTGACCGGCGTCGCGGCGGCAGCGCCGGCGGCGAGCACGATCAGCGCCGCGCTCAGGACGACGGAACGGATGCAACGCGATGCCCTGGATGATCTCCATGGCGCGACGATGGCGGGCGCGTTTCGGGCGGCAATCGCCACGCGGCGGAAACCGGTTTGGCGTTTCCGGAAGGGCGCGCTGCCGCAGCGTACCGGCAAGCGGCTCGCATCGCTGACACGCTCAGAGCGCTGACGGCATCGAGTGAACGGCGGCCTCACCGCAAGACCGGCATCTCGGCGAACGCGCGTCCGTCGTGGCGCCGGGACGATGCTGATCTCGGGAAAACGCGCCGCGATCGCCGCCATGTGGAGCAGGTGCTCGCGAACCGCCGCGGGATCGACGTCGGCGAGGCTCCGCTGCAGCCACGGTCGCTCCTGCGCGCTCGCTGATGCCCTCGCGTTGCCAGACCAGGTCGCCGACGAGCGCGTAGCGCTTGCCGCTCGGCAACGTCAGGAAGACGATCACCGAGCCCGGCGTGTCCGGGCGCGGGGCACGACGACGACGGCGCCGTCGCCGTACACGTCGTGGCTGCGGCTGAAGCCGAGATACGGCCCGCCTTCGAAGCCGTACTCCTCGAAATGCGCGCCGCCGCCGCGCGGCGACCGCGGTGATCCAGCCGCCGTTCTCGATGAAGCGATGCTCCTCGGCCGTCACCCAGACCGGCGTGCCGGCGAGCTCGGGAAGCCCGCTCGCGTGATCCCAGTGCGTGCGTGAGCAGCACGGCCTTCAAGTGCGTTCGGTCGTAGCCGGCGGTCGCCATCCGCTCGGCTCGCCGACTGGAAACGCTCGTAGCTGGTCGAGAGCTTGAAGAAGAACGGCATGACCTTCACCTGCGTGTCGATGATCGCGACCGAAGCCGGTGTCGATCGGAGATCACCTTTCGGGATGCTTCACGAGGACGGCGGTCATCGCGAAGTCGCGCTTGCGTCGGAGAACGATCCGCCGCGGTAGCCGAACGCGGCGGTCCGATGCGTGACGCCCGTCGGCAGCGCGAAGACCTCCATCGCCGACGGCGCCGACGCCAGCGGCAACGTCGGTGTCGGCGAGCGGCGACGGCATCGGCAAAGGCGCCGCCCAGAAGGTCGACCAGAAAAGCCCGCTGAGCCCGACGATCAGCGCAACGACGCCCGCGAGTACCCTCATCGCGTCATCCCGGCGGCGGGAGGTCCAACATCCTCGCGAGCATCTGCGTCGCCGGGTTGTTGCGCTCGAAGCCCGAGCCCTCCGGCATGACGCCGTACTCTGTCATCTGGTCGGCGATGCTGGATCAGGACGAGCGCGAAGCGAAACGCGCCCCAGACCTGCAGTAGAAGAGGTCCTGCGCCTTCCGGCCGACGGCGCCTCTCCCACTGCGCGACGACCTCGGCGCGCGACGGAAAAGCCGGGGAGCGGCGCCGCGCCGACACCCTCGGTGTGATAGCGATCGAGCACGAGCCACCACGCGAGGTCGACCTCGGCAGGGCCGAGCGTCACCATCTCCCCAGTCGAGCACCGCCGACGGGCCGGAAATCGCGAAAAGATCATGTTGCCGATGCGTGGCGTCGCCCCAGGTGAGGCTCGGCGCCGACTCGTCGGTCGGACGCTTCTCCATGAGCCACGCGCGCGCCGCGTCCACGACCGGCATCGTCCGCCCCGCCGCCGCCCAGCGGCAGCATCATGGTGGTAAGTAGGCGAGCTGCTGCGCGAAGGGCGTGGTCCCGCACTCGGGCGGGCCAGGAACGCGAAGCCGAGCGCGCGCCAATCGAGGCGGTGGAGCCTGGCGAGCACGGCGAGCGCCGAGCGCGCGAGCGTACGCTGCTCGGCGGGCGTCGCGTCGAAGAGCCAGCCGCCGTGGCGTGAACGGCGGATGGTCCGGCGGGATCACGCCGTCGACGCGGTCCATCACATAGAACGGCTGCCCGAGGACGCTCGCGTCCTCCCTCGTACCAGCGCATGCGCGGCACCGGGATCGCGGTCGGCGCGAGGAGCTCCATGCAGCGGTACTGCCGATGGAGATCGTATTCGGGGAAGATCGCGTAGGCGGTCCGGCTGACGCGCGCGACCAGGCCGCGCGTTCACCGCTCGCGTCGCGCTCGCGCCACGACGCATCGATCAAGAGGGTCTCGTTCCGAGAAGCCGCTGCCGCTCGGGAGACCGATCTCGCCGACGGTGACGCGTCGGTCGCGTGCGGCAGCTTCCGCGCGAGCCACGTCGTGAGCTGCTTCCGGGTGACGTCGACGTCGCGCGCCTGCGGGATCGGCATGGAGGGCTCTCCGCCCGAGCCCATAGCGTGGGCGGGCGCGGATTCCCATGGCGACCCGGATGGATCGCGTGCATCCCCGCCACGATCTGTGCGGCGCGACGCGACTGCTCAGCGGCGGCGATCGAGACGGGCGTGAAGTCCGGCGATCGTGAAGTCGTCGCATGGTCGAAGGTCGTGCGACTTCACGAATGCCGAGCACGCGTCATCACTGCGAAGCTCCAGCAATCGACGAGGCTGAACGTCTGGTCGCGGTAGCGAAGGAACCAGCGCCACCCGTCGAGATCATCCGCCAGCTCGATCGGGAGCAGGGTGAGTGCTCGTCCGTTGCGAACGAGGTCGCCGGAGCCGCCGAGGCGCAGACCGGAATCGGTAGCGGACGGAACGTGACCGCCTCGCCCAGCACTCCCACGTGGGTCAGTAGCGGCGCTGCTTCGCCCGAAGCGAACCGGCGGGCCTCGAGGTGGCTGCGCATCGCCCCGATCAGCGAGCGCGATGAGCGGCCCGCCTGTCGACGAAGACCCGCACGTGAGTCGACGCCATACAATTCACCTTATCGTACGTCGCGGCGCGTCCGATTTTCCCTTCGAGTCGACGATGCCCGCGCGATCTTGAGGAGTCCCGAGCCATCGGTCTGCCCGGCGTCACGGTCTCGAGGGCACGCTCCAGCAACCGCCGCGCGGCTGCCGAGCTCAGACATGCCCCCGCGGCTGCCTCGGCCGACAACGCCGCAGACCGAGATGCTCCGGAGAGAATCAGCTGAACGCGCCGCATGGTGTGGCACGACTGCACACCCCGGATGGCGGAAGACAACCCGGGCCTCTTTAGCGGGGTTTCCGTGCGGGCCACGGAATCACGCACGCGCCGCCAGCGGCGATCGTCAGCGGCAGGTCAATCCCCTCTTCTTGAGCTTCTGCACACTCCGGTTGCAACGCGCCGCGGCCGACGCCGCCCGCGCCGCCGGCCTCAGCGACCGAGAGCTTTCTGAGCGTCAGCCGCTTCGGGCGGTCCGCGGCGCCGAGCGCCAATACGCCGGACGACGACGGTGCCGATTTTGAAGCCCGCGGTGAGCTTAGTGGGACTGACCGAAGCCGTGGATGTCGGCTCGACGGATGCCGGCGATCGCACCGTTCTTGTCCTTGAAGGTCCACCAATGCATCGGCGCTGCGCGTCGTGCGCTACGCCGCCAGGCGGGCGGGCAAGGCGGTAGCCGCGTAGCAGACGCCGTCGCTGTCGTGCACCGTGATCGTGGAATTCCCGGCACCGGCGGACGGATCGAGCGCCGCGGGCGGAAACCTGCGGGCGACGCGCAGCGCATCGTCGGTGGGTCGAGCGGAGTGCATGGCGCGCGACGACGACGTGCGGCCTACGGAGCCGGCGCGCGTAGCCGACGCCAGTCGCACCGAGCGCCGCGCCGCTCGGATCGGACAAGCGAATGTCGCAGCTCGACGTTGTAAACCGGATCGACCACGTCCCGCCTTGTCCGGAAAGGGGACGCGCTGAACTGGTGCTGCGCCAGGCCTCCGTCGCGTAGTCGCCCCGGCGTCGGCCCGGGGAAAGGTCTTCGCCCAAAAGCTCATCCGGTCGGTACGCGCACTCCGCCTCCTTCCCCGTTCCATGTCGATGCCGTACAAGCCCTGGCCGTTGGTCGAATAGGCGTGCTGCACTTCTCCATCTTGCCCGCGTAATTCTTCGCCTGCCCCACACCCAGCGTCGTTGCTCATCCCACGCCTTGTCTTCGATGACCGTGCTTGCGGTTGCGGTAGACGAGCACGTAATCGGGCGTACAGCCCCCTTGTCGCAAGCTCCCCGCCAACGCCTTCCACCGCCCGAGCGTGATCGGGTACTCGCGAAGGACCTCTTCGACTCCTTCCACGACACCCCATCCCGTGGCTTTCGAACGCGGGATCAATGCTCGGCTCTGGTCTCGGCTTCGTTCATTGATCGTGATGCACCCCCACAGATAGGGGATTTGACGCATGCATTCTCCTGTAACTGTAGTCGCGCGTCACTCGTCGGTGAGCAACGTCGCATAAGCCTGACGCTGCCGCGCTGTCTCCAGAACCTGGTTGATCGCTTCCACCACTTCAGCATTCCAGCTTTCTTCCGACGCAGCAGGTTGTTCTGCATAAGCCAATAACCCACGCGCACCAGCGCCACAGAGGAGCATGATCTGTCAGGTGGCATTCCGGCGGTGGGAATCGTCCCGGGTCGCGCTGGCCGGTCATGTACTGATGAACTAGTTGTCGGCTGCGCTGAATTCGTCTTGCGATATCGGATGCCGTTACAAGATTGCACCTATCCACGCAGCACTTCGCGCCGCCGATGCCGGCCTTGTGGACATCGCGTAGTGAATTCGCTTGAGGATAGCATCCTTCAGCGACGTTGCTTCGCGGCTGAACTCGACGTACAGCAAGCCATACTGCATGCTCGGCGTGGCGTCGTCGCAGCCCGACTGAACAGCGCCGCAGTTCATCACATCGTCGGTCAACCGCCTTCACCCGCCGACGATCGTGGCCGCAGTCGTGTTCGCGCTGGCAGCTTTGATCGTTGTTCTTCATCTCATTGCTCCTGCTCGGCATCAGGTCGATGCGGACAGGCGTCCACCTGCTTGCGAATCTGTCGCGCGTGGTTTTCGGGAACTCGTGGCGTGGAGTACACGCCCACGATGCATCCATCCCCTGGCTGCGCGGACAGAAACAGCCGCCCCCACGCAGCATGCCCGCTGATATCACCACCCGCCATCCCAACTGCTCGGGCGTACTGCACCGCCTTCCCTCTCGATCGCTGGTTTGGGGATGTCTCGGTCTTGATATCGGCATCTTACGCACCTGCGTTGACAGCTGTCAACGATTTCCAGCACCTGGCGCTGCCACGCCGCAAACGGCCCTGGGACTGCCCAACGGTCACTGGCCCGCTGAACGCCTGATGCAGTAGCGACTTTCTTCAACGCATCGAGGGCGGCGGAGCTTGCTGGTAGAGGGATGAGTGACGCTGGGCTTCCTCCGATGCCTTCCCAATTAACGTCGCTGATCATGGTGAATCGCTTCGCTGGAGCTGATATCTTTCATTCTCTTCTGCTTCACCTCCGTCGCATCAACATTCTGTTGTGCAGCCATGGCCCACTCCTGAAGACTTCTGCGCAACCGTGCAGGACGACAGTGAACTGAAAACAGAAGTGGTCGCGCAGGTCTCCAGACCTGGGTCTGCCGGTGCTTGTTTTCTACGCTTTCGACGGTATATGGAGATCGCAGCGCCTGGCTCCATCGAGTCCGATCGGTATCGGTGAGATGCTGGCACTTCTGCGCATGTTTTTACATGGCGGAGGTTTTGAGTAAAACTAGAGAAATCGCCTCTGCTCCTCTGTTCAAAATGAACTTCGATGGAGCTTGCGGTCTGTCAACTCGATGTACTTGGATGCAAGGTCAATTCTCAAGCTGTCTTGACATTTGCGATTCGCATCACAAATATCCTGCCTCGTGTACTCGTTGCTCTTGAAGGCGAAGCCGTTCTGAATCGCAGGATGACTCGCCTAGACGCCGTACATTCGACGGTTCATTTGAGTTCGTGAAAATGGCTTCAAGATGATGACTCTCGAACAACGCGCGCGGGCGTTGAGGAGGCCTTTTCTCCGGCGTTGGCCTTGGCGGTGGCGATGCCGGCGAACGCTTCGTCGAGGATGCCGGATGATCCGCTGCTGTTCGGGGAGGCAGGACGGAGAGATGCGGAACGCTCGCTTCCGGAAAATAGATCGTCTGTTGCACTGATCCGCTCGCACCTGGCGAATCAGCTAGTCTGTTTCCGCAGCTGTCGGACGAGGAAAGGCAGTATTGCAGTGAGCTCGGCGGATCGATTTCGGCGAACAGCACCTCAGTTCACAGTCTTGTGTCCAGATTGCCATGTCGCGACCCTTGACGTACGACATAGCCACGGTCGTTCAGCTACGACGTAGGCAGATTCCCAAATCGTACCAACTCCGGCAGGACGACGATGAATTGGCGATGCTGAGTTCAAGCTCGTGTTAGAATCTCAGTACGTCGTCTGAATACGTCCGTCCGTGGTTCCGCCAATCGCCGCCGATGACCGATCCACGGCGCATCGCCGCCCGAGTACTCAGGGTGCGTTCTGCTCGGTGGCCTGCTTCCACAATTTCTCGGGCGAGGGTTGTGGCGGCACGCAGTCCATTCGCCGACCGTTTCCAGCGCGGGCCGCTCTGGCATGCAAACGGTTGCATGCGCACGTAACCATCGATATGACGTGGGTGGCCCTCGCCGTGCAGTCGTCATGTGCCAGCGCCGACTTCACAGCAACCCCCGAATCTTTCCGGCACACGCAACTGGTTCGCCTTCGGCGTCCATGCTGCCGCGATCTCAGTCCATGATTTCCTGCGGCGCGCGGTGGGTCACGTTCTTCGCCGCCGCATTGGGGTTTTCGACCGACAGATTCAGAGCGACGGAGGTGTCGAGCAGCGACTCCGCGTCCACCGTCCACGACGATTTGGGCGAGATCCTTCGCGTTTTCGGCTGGGCTAACACGACCCGCCATGATCATCGTCGTTGAGCGGGTTGGTCTTGCCGAGGTTGCGGCCGGGGTCGAGCTGGTAGAACCAGACTTTGCGCGTCGGGCGCGCCTTTGTCGAAGAAGAGCACCACGGTCTTCACGCCCGCGCCCTGGAAGGTGCCGCCGGGGCAGTCGAGCACGGTGTGCAGGTTGCAGCTTTCCAGCAGGAGCTTGCGCAGGCTCACGGAGGCGTTGTCGGTGTTGGAGAGGAAGGTGTTCTTGATGACCACGCCGCCGCGCCCGCCGGCCTTGAGCATCTTGATGAAGTGCTGGAGGAACAGGAACGCCGGTCTCGCCGGTGCGGATGGGGAAGTTCTGCTGGACTTCCTTGCGCTCCTTGCCGCCGAAGGGCGGATTGGCCAGCACCACGTCGTAGCGGTCCTTCTCCTGGATGTCGGCGAGGTTCTCGGTGAGCGTGTTGGTGTGGATGATGTTGGGCGCCTCGATGCCGTGCAGGATCATGTTCATGATCGCGATGACGTAGGCGAGGGACTTCTTCTCCTTGCCGTAGAAGGTGCGCTCCTGAAGGATTGCGGTCCTGCGCGGTGGTGCGCTTGGGATTGGTCTGCTTGAGGTAATCGAACGACTTCGCACAGGAAGCCCGCCGAGCCGACCGGCGCCGTCGTAGATGCGCTCGCCGATCTTGGGCTGCACCACCTGCACGATGGCGCGGATGAGCGGGCGCGGGGTGTAATACTCGCCGCCGTTGCGCCCGGCGTTGCCCATGTTCTTGATCTTGGCTTCGTAGAGGTGCGAGAGCTCGTGCTTCTCGGCCTGCGAGCGGAAGCGCAGTTCGTCGATGTGGTCGATGATCTCGCGCAGGTTGTAGCCGCTCTGAATCTTGTTCTTGATCTCGCCGAAGATTTCGCCCGATCTTGTATTCGATGGTGTTCGGACCGGCTGGCCTTCTGCTTGAAGCCGTGCAGGTACGGGAAGAGCTTCTGATTGACGAAGTCGCGCAGGTCGTCGCCGGTCAGCGCCTTGTTGTGGTCGAGCTTGCCGTCCTTGCCCTTGGGCGCGGCCCAGCTCTCCCAGCGGTAGGGCTTGTCGAGGATGTAGCTGTATTTCTTGCCCTCGAGCGCGGCCTCGTCGGCGCGGTCCTGCTCCAGGCCGTCGAGGTATTTCAGGAACAGCAGCCAGGAGGTCTGCTCGGTGTAGTCCAGCTCGGTGGTGCAGCCGGCCTCTTTCCAGAGGACGTCGTCGATGTTTTTGAAGGCTTGTTCGAACATTTGAGAATGCCCCGTGAAGAACTCTGCGGTGACTGCCCGAAAGTTAGCCGGATGATACCGGAATCGGTGGAGACCTGCCGCTGCTGGCGGTCTCGCGACCCGCTGTTTCACGGCATCACTGGTGGGGAAGCAGACCGATACTGAGCCAGATTAAGCAATCGTAGTTTAATCTCAAGCATGGCAAAGTTAACGGAACAACTGAGGGCAATCGACGGCAGCGGCATGAGCCACTACCGCGTGGCGAAGGAAATCGGACTGGATCAATCCACCTCAGCCGCTTTATGTCTCGCAAGGCCGGCTGCCGAAACGGTGGACCGCCCAGGGGAGCTACTCGGTCTGAACTCCAGTAGTGATGAATTGCGCGACACGCGCGACACCAAAAAAGGACGGTGAATCATGGCGAGCATCGGCAACGATCCCAACGGACGCAAGCGGGATCTCTTTCGCGGCCGGCGGCGGCAGTCCGCAAGACGAATCCGGCATGGGTAAAGACCGGACGCGAAAGAGGCGCGAGGCGATTCATGGTGGCGGGCGGGAGTCAAGCTGGTCGGCGGCGAGCGTCAGCGGTGGTGCGCTGGACGAAGCGAAACGTCGCGGCTGGCTGGCCGAGCGGGATGACGTGACGTATGCCCGCGCATGGCGGCGGTCGGGCTGGCGAAGCCGCCTTACGGAGATGCCGGCGACGCGCTCGCCAGCGCGATTCATCGACGGCTATTTCGCTCGAGACCGGCACCGGCGGCGGAAGCCGAAACACGCTAGAGAGAACATGCAGCAAGTGCGGCGTTGGTTGGTGGAGTTCTTGGGGCGAAGGCGCGCGACATGCGGAGCGTCACGCTGCGGCCAATGCTGAGGACTGGGCGCGCGTTCATGGTGAAGCTGTAAGGACAAAAGATCGTTGGGTGAGAACACGATCCGCCGACACGCTGGTCGCGCCCGGCAGTTGCGGAAGGCGGCGATCCGCCGCGGCGTGGTGCGCGCGTGCCCAGTCAGCTTCGACGGCATGACGGCCGTGCAGGTGCGAGCGGCATGCGCGTTCGCAGTTCTTCGTCACGCGGGTGAGGATGGGCTGCAGAAAGTGCATGGACGAGTGCCCGGATCGCCGTGGAATGCTGCTGATGTTTGCCGCTGAGCCGCTACGGCGGGCTTGCGCTTGCCCGTCCGAGCACTCTGGCGTTGCGGTGGAAGTGACGTGGATTTTGGAGCACAAGCCGCATCCGTGCGTGCCCTCCTGCAAGACCGAGCACCACAGAGGGGGAAGGATCGCGGCTGCATGCCGACTGTTCCGCGAGCTCCGAGCCGCCGCCTGCTGGACGTGTTCAGAGCGAGGCCGATGGCGGTGCCTGAGCACGTCATCACGCGCTACCGCGATCGCGCCGGCAATCTGCGAACGCAGCTCGGCCGGCTACATCAGCGCGGCGGGCCTGACGGTGTGGCCGTTGCCGTGGGCACAACGCTGCGTTCGGCGACGGCGGCAGGCGCGAGCTTCGCTGAGCCGCCAAATCCGATTCATGTTGTCTGCCAGTGGATCGGCAACAGCCGGGCGCGTCGCTCTGTGAGCACTACCTGCAAGTGACCGATAATATGCACGTCGCCATGCCAGCCGCAGAGCCAGCGAAGGAGCCGACGCCCGACAGTAGGCGCGGCACAGAATCCGGCACAGTCTCAGGGGCGGTATCGGTCGTGGTGAAAACGATCAGGATGCGGCCACAGAGCACAAAGGAAAATCGCCCGAGGATTACCGAGCGATTCGCCGACTAATCCCGATGCTGCTGACTATCGGTCAAGTACCCGCGTCAGGATTCGAACCCTGTGACCTCCGGTTTAGGAAACCAAGCGGCTCTATCCAACTGAGCTTACGCGGGCGTGTCGGCTCAACACCGCCTCATTCGCGGGGGCGCGGTGCAAAAGAGCAAACGAGCAGACGCATCGCCGGCGGCGGCGGGCAGCGGAAATGTCGCGGTCATCATCGCGACTGAATGCGGACGACGGTTCCGGAGCCGGGTCGGATGCGCCGGCGTAGGACGATCGCTGGGCGAGGCGAAGGACGATCCATCCGGCAGCGGCACGCCGCCGCTGTTGTAGGCGGTATAGCCGCCGAGAAAGATCTGGAAATCATCGAACGTGACCGCGCGCTGTGGTTGAAATCGCCGGTGAATACCAGCGCGCGGATTTCGCGAGCCGCTGAAGCCGATGAGGAAATTCTGGAAGTCGTCGAACGTCGCCTTGCCGTCGATGTTGGTGTCGCCGGCGTAGGTGTATTTCACCAGGATGTCGGTCGGGTTGACGGCCTGCCCGTCGATCGCGTTGTATCCGCCGTCGCTCGCCTATGGATCACGCCAACGGAAGTCGTTCCGCCGCTGGCTCCCGCCGTCGTTAAAGTGATGCCGGTGCCGTTCCACGTGCCGGTGCCGTAGCCACTGCTCACCAGCGTCCCGACATTCGCGCGCGTCAGTAAGGCGTTGCGGACGATCGCGTCGTTGTCCTGAAGATCGAGTTTGCCGGTGCCGGCGAAGGTGATCGTCGGCGTGCATCGAAATGATTGCCGGCGACGCCGCGAAACTCGAGCTTCGCATTGCCGATAGGTGACCGCCGAAGTCGATCGCAATATGTTTTGCAGCGAAAGCGTTCCAGCGGAGACGCTGGTCGCGGCGGTGTAGGTGTTCTCCTTAACCAAGACTGACAGTGCCGACGTTGGTGCTCCGGAATCGTCAGCGGCCCAGGCCGCCGGAGATGACTCCAGCCGATCGTCATCGTGGTCGCGGCATCGACGACGTCGAGCGTTCCGCCATTCCGGGCCCAACGTGATCCCGACGGTTGCCGTGCATCGTGTAGCTTCCGCAGCCACTGCGCCGGTGCGCAGGCCGGTCACGCCGCGGTGCCGTTGAGCGTGACGCAATCGCCGACGAATGTCGTCGGCGCTGCGCCCCATCCGAGATCGGCGGTCGGAACATTTCCGGGGTCTCACCTCGCCGCCGGTGATGAGCCACTTGCCGGTGTAGCCTGCCATGTTGCCTTTGAGGTAAAGCGTGCACGGCTGCCGATCTTCGTGATGGTTCCGCTGCCAGCGATGCCGCCGAAGAACGTCAGCTGATCCTGGCCGGAGGCTGATAGCAGGTGTGCTGATGGGTCCCGCCGCCGGAGCCGAGGGTGATTCCGGCGGTTGCTGCTGATCGATGGCGGCCGCCGTCACCGCCAGCGACGTGACCGTTGAGCGTGATGCCGTCGGGAACCGCCGTCGTCGGGCGCGCGGTTCCGAAAGCCGGCTGTCGGCCGAGATCTGAAAGCGCGTTCCGCCGACGACATTGGTTTTTCCCGTGAAGGTGTTGGTGCCGGAAAGCGTCAGCGTGCCCGCGCTTCGGATTTCGTCAGCCCGCCCGCGCGCTGAGTACGCCGCCGTAAGTCAGATCATCCGAGCGGTTGATGATCAGCGTGCCGCTGCTGGCGATGTTGCCGGTGACCGAGCCGCTCGTCCCGCCGTTGCCGATTTGCAGCATCCCCGCGGAAACGGTGGTCGCTGCGCCGCTGTAGGTGTTGGTGCCGCTCAAGAACCGCAAATGCCGGATGCCGGTCTTGGTCAGCGCGGCTGCAGTCCCCGAGATCACGCCCGCGACCGTCAGCGAAGGATGCGGCGACGTCGAACGTCGTCGCGGACTGAAGCGAAAGATCCACGCCGATGGTGTGCGTCCCCGTGGCGGCTAGTGAGACCGCCTTCGCGGCGGCGGCTCGCCGGTCTTCTTCATAACCAGCGAACCCGCCGGTGCCCGGCCCGAGATCGTGCAGCTCTCGCGGCGCTACCGAAGCGTGAGCGTGCCGGATGGCGTAAGTCCCGCTGTCGAGCGTGACCGTGCGCGCCGCGGTGTTGGTGCGGAAAAAAGTTCGCGACCGACGGCTACGGTCGCGTTGGGCACCCCGCCCATCCACAGTTCAGCTGCTGCGACACAGCTCCAGCGGGATCGGCGTCGCGGCGTGCGTCCGATGGTCCACGCGGCATCCGACAGCCACTGCGGCTGCTGACTCGGAATCACCAGCCGCGTGCGATACCGGTATTCGTGCTGCAACTTCCTCCGCGAGGCGTGACACCCATTCCGTTCCCGCCGAAGTTGGCAGGCGAGATATCCGAGGAACCCGATGTTGCGGATCGCATCACGGCGGAGCTGAATGGCGGTGTCTCCAGCCGTCGCTCGCCGATGCGAGCCCCCGCGCGGGCCCGCAGCCGGTCGGCTGCGTGTCTGCCCGTTGGAATCGACGTAGGTGTCGAAGCCCGTGTCTGCCGAGATATTCGCTGAGCATCAGCCGATCGAGCGCGACGCCGGCGGCGCGGTAGTGTGTACGTATCCTTCTCGACGCCCGATACTTCGCCTGCGCTCACACGCAGGCCAGCAGCTGGGCAGAGGTGCTGCCGCCGTTCCAGACTTCCCGTGCCGCTCTGATAGGACTCAATCGCGATGTACGACTTCGCCGCTGTGCCGCTTGCCACGACGCGGCGCTCGCGCTTTCCCACGGTTTCATATGAAGCGAATAGGTGATGACCTTGTAGCCGTAGACATCATTCAGCAAAGCGTGACCGTGTCGATAACCCGCACGTGTGTGATGTTCGCCTGCACTCGGCACACCTGATTCGTAGCCGCCACCGCTGGCCGAGATCTCGTTGAGAATCAACCACTGCGGCCTAGGGCCGTTACTCTCGTGGAGTGGTTGGTGACATACGTATTACGAATGGCGCTGTCGGTCGCAAACGGTGCGCCTTTCAGCCGGTAGGGTGGTTATAGTCGGCGTTAAAATTGTTGTAGAACTCCGCCAGATCGCTGTTGTTAGATTAGCCCGCCGATGGTTTGGTCGAAGTCATCAGGTACTTGCCGTTGATAATGTGGATGGTTCAGAACGTCCTGCGCCTGGCCGAAGGTGGAGCCAAAGGGAGGCGTAGTCAAAGATATGATCGATCGCGAAGCCGTACGCGCGGAGACCGCCGACGGCACATGCCGCAAGCGGGTGACCAGAGGCAAACATCGTTTTGGGGAAACCGCCACAAAAGAAAAATATGAAGCCGCGCCAGTGCCAGCGGAGCAAGCAAAATCTCATATGTTCATGAGCGGCGTAGCGCCGCAAGCCGAATAACCCCGCGATCGCAACAAAACTCCTCCGGGTCGGCTCCAGCGCCGCTGCCATATCGCCGAAGCTCGCTATGTGAGATGAATCATCCGGCGAGAGAACCTCCGCCGCCGCTGTTGTAGGCGTTGTAACCCGTGAGGAAGAGTTGAAGTCAAGGAAGGTCACCTGCGACCGGTGTACTGGAAATCTCCCGTGAACTGTGCTGCGGGCTTTGGCTGCCGCCGAAGCCGATGAGGAAATTCTGGAAATCATCGAAAGTGACTTTGCCATCGACGTTGGTGTTGCCTCGTAGGGTGTACTCACGAGCACATCGTTGCTGTTGACGGTTTGCGAATCGAAGCTGGTATATCCGCCGTCGCTGGCGGTGATGACGCCGAGACCGTCACGCCATTGCTTGTATTCGCGGTGCCCGAAGTGATTCCGGTCCTGCTCCACGTGCCGGTGCCATAACCGTTCTTCACCAGCGTCTCGGATTGCCAGGCGCGCTGGTCGTTTGCTGCGTGGACGATCATGTCGTTATCGTGCAGATCGAGCTTCTGGCGGAATCGTTGATTGAAACGCTTTGCGGCGTCGAGCACCGTGTTCGCCCCAGCGTTGATATTCATCGTCGAGGTGCCGTTGAGATTGACGCCGACAGGAAGGGCTGACCGGGATTGGTGACGGTGAATATCCCGCCGCTGATGTTCAGCCATGCCGTTGCCGCTGATCGAGCCGAAAACCGCGGTGCTTCCCGGCTGGCATAGGTTCCAGTTGTTCAAGAGCATGTGGCGGCGGAGCCACGGTGCCGCCGGAGTTTGTTAGAGTCGCAAGCCGGAATCAATCGTCAGCGTGTTGGTAACGTCAAGTGTGTGACCGCGCTGACAGTGAATGAGCTCCAAGCGGTCCAGTCGAACTGATGAACTGGCGCGCCGGTGATTCTCAGTGTCCCGCCGGTCCAATCGAGCGCGAGTATCGGGAAGAGTGAGCGTTGCGGTGTTGATGGTGCCGCTGCTTTGCAGGTGGACGGTTCCGCCGTTGCCGAACCGGGGCTCCAGACTTTGAGATTGCCCGTGACGGTGACGACGCCGCCGCTGGTAACGGTGAGTGATCCGGTGCCGAGCGATCCGCCGGATCGGGCCGACAAAGTGTCGCCGGTATTCGTCCACGTCGAGCCGCCCTGTAACAGTCATCGCGCCGACGCCGCCCGTCGCCGATGGTGACGCCGCGGTGCGCGCACGCCCGCGTCGATTCGCGCCGCTAAGGGTCAACGTGCCGTTGGCTGCAATCCCGAGGACGTCAGCCGACCCAGTTGTAGGGATGTCCTGATCGACAGTTTGCTCGCCGCCCCGCCCTGGTTCGTCATGCCGCGTTGCCGATCGTCACGTTCCCCGTCCCGCCCAGGTAACCCGCAACAGCGTGACTGAAGATCGTGCTGCCCTGCACCGTTGGTCATCGAGGTCCCGTCGGCCGAGTACACGTTCGACGCCGCGGTGAACGTTCCTGCCCGACGATGATGTACCTGGTGTTGGTGCAGAAAACACGTGCCGGCGGCGGTGAGCGTGGAGTTGCCGCCGTCGATGACGGGCTGATCCGTGCCCGCCGTTGAAGCCGACGATGATGTCCCCCGCCGAGACGATCGATCCGCCCGCCGACACGTTGAGCGTTCCGTCGCCGAAGCCGCGCCGCTCGCACCGGGCGAAGCGCGCTGACGTACACCGGGTTGAGACTGGTCGTGAGTTTCGAGTTCGTGCCGCTGATCATCGCCCTTCCCACCGGAATGGCCGATCAGGATCGTGTTGCCCGTCAGCGATGCGCCCCGCCCTGAGCGTTAATGCCGGGCGATCGCTCGACCCGTTGGGCGCTGGTGACGGCGAAGCTGTTTGTGAATGTTCCGGCTGCGCTGCCGCTGGTCTGCACGGTGATGGTGCGGAGCTTGTTGGCGAAGGTCCCGCCGTCGATCGTGATCGTCCCGCCAGTAAACGTCGACGCCGACGCCGCCGAGAGATCCAGCGATCGTGCGCATAACGCACCCGTGGGCAAAAACGTTCAGCGTCCCGGTGGAGGGAACGGTGATCGAGCCGGTCGTCGCCGCCCGGCGTGTCGATCACGCGCAGTAGTTCTGCTGCTGTCGAGGGTGAGCGACGTCCCTGGCGCACCCGCCGGTGCCGATGGTGAAGTTCGCGTCGCGCAACCTCGGAAAGTTCCGCCGGTCCAAACGAAACGAGTCGGGGCGTTGCTCATGTCGAGCGACCCGACGGAGAGGTAGCCGTCTGCCGTGAGGTTCACGCGTGCCGTTGGTGGTGAAATCCCCGGTGTCCCACACGCGCATCATGCCGGTGACGATCGCCTTCCCGCCGCGGTTAACATTGAAGGTGCCGTTCCCGCCGGGCGAGGTCGTGCCACCGACGTTCAGTGTCGCTGTGTGGTGAAGGTTGCCAGCTGCGTCATTGGGGCTGATGCCGACGGTCAGGCCGCCGCCGCTATACAACACCGAGCATCGGCGGTGCTGAGGTTGAGCAATACGTAACCGAACGAAGTATAC
>ERZ1370068.4761-contig-3815_pt1 | contig 139311 bp, 214 predicted proteins | sample MGYA00561227_ERZ1370068 | MGnify/ENA primary metagenome ERZ1370068 (study PRJEB38410, sample SAMEA6850437) | metagenome | study: Metagenomic assessment of the ecological functions of the soil: analysis of the soil microbiota associated with the...
TTGTACTTCGTTCAGTTACGTATTGCTGACTGCGACAGCAACAGCGACGGCAACAGTAGCCCCTACAGCCACAGCGACCGCGACAGCCACCTTTACGCCTGCACCTGCCCCTACAGCCGCTGGCGACCGCGGCAGCCACCTTTTACGCCCACACCTACCCTACAGCGACAGCGCGCGCGCGACTGCAACAGCCGCAGCCACAGCCGCAGCCACAGCCGCAGCCACAGCTACATACTACATTAACAACACCAACAGCAACAGGCTATCACGCTGCAACACCTACGGCGACGTTCACACCTTGCCAGCCGCTGGCAGCAACAGCGGCAACAGTGACGGCGAAAGACTGCAGCGGCCACAGCCACACGGCGTGACTGCGACTATGAGCCTGCGGCGGTCGGCTTTCGCCGCCGCCGAGGCCCTCTCGTCCCACATTCCGCCGCCTTGCAGACCGCACAGTGAGTTTAGAAGCATCAGCTTTTGTAGGGAAAGCTGACAGACTTCCCTACAGCTGGTTTCTCTGATGGGATGTAAAACAGCCTCGCAAGCTCGCCAACAGACGGCCATGCAACAAATGACGTACTGGCCGTGATCTGGTTGTAGCCATGACGCTTTGTTGCCGTGCTGGCAAAGTGGTGGTCGCTTGCCTCGACAGAGCGAGCGGCTACAACAAAACTTCTCGCCAACGCGTGCGCTGTGCGAATTTTTCGCAGGTGTCACGCGCCCCTAGTCACCAATCAGTCGGACATAAGCAATTCTCGACAGGATTGTTGCTGTTCTGGATTAGGGAAGGCACACAAGGTCGCCAGCGCGGCGCGATCTCGGGATTATCGAATCGGGAATCCAGGAATCGCGTGTGCGCCTACCACTTCGCTGCTAATGCTCCAGCCACTTCCATCTTATGAACGCCCTCCACGACCATCTAGCCAACACCGTCTCGATTTTGCTCGCCTCGACTCGCGGCGATGCGCCACCGGTTCAGCAGAGACGCGCCCAACTGATCCGAAGGAGCTCCCCCGGAAACGGACGATATGCCGCCGGCGCACCATTACTCGATTAGAAAAATCGCTGCGCGCGAATGATCTCCTTTTCGCAGTTTGGTCTGATTCGCCAGCAAGCTACCAGGCGAATGCTGATGCCGCCGGCAACAATATCGTTGGCGACGCGGCAAACGAGCCTTCGATAGCGGCTGACCCGACCGACAGCAATAAGAGATCACGATTGGCTGGCGGCAGCCTGACAACAGTGGGTCTCATCGAACTCTCCAGGCCGCGGCGGTGGGGCTGCCACAGCGGACGGCGGAGTCCACTGGACGTTCCCGGGCAAGGTGTGTTGACAACCCGCCGCGTTTTCCCGCAGCGATCCCAGTTCTGAATCGAATCTCAAACGAGCTGTGGGAAACGTTTTTCTATCTCAGCCTTCTTTGAGAGACATTTGTGACAACATCTGGCAGTCCACCCAACAGGCGGCCAATCATGGACCAGGCTTTCGGGGCCAAGCGGAGGAGAGACAAGCAGTGGTTTACACCTGATAAGACACGCGCGGGCCCGGGTCACGGGTTTCACATCACCGGAGTTCTGGACAGCCTCCTTTCGCTTTGCTCGTTCACGTGCGGGTTCACAGCCGTTCCACGAACAGCGGCATGACCCGCGGCAGAGTCCGATCGTATTCCGCAGCCAGCGCCGCCGCATTCCTTCATGGGACGGCGTGACGATACGAATGGCACCCACCCGTTTCATCGGTGGAGAAGATCTGGTCCGATGTCACCTTTTGGCAGCGTTCGACGCCAGCAACGCGCAAAGCCAGTTTGGCGGTCAGATCGCCCGTCTTTGAACCGGTCACTCGTGGTCAATCGGGGTGTGGGTGCGTGGGCCGGCGGGGAATGTAAATCCAGGCGAGGCTGACATGGGCAGATATATATGTCTGGCCATATGCGGACCGTTCGGTGGGCCCATCACATAATAACGCTTACATGCTGTGCAGTGGTAGCGCGCGTGCTCTCTGGCCGCCCACCCAGCTTACAGCAGCGACGCACAGACGTGATGTTCGCGCGCAGCAAATGGCGGCGCAGGCTTTGGCGCGCCGAGTGCGAATCAATGACGATGTCACCACAAACAAATGGCATTGGTTTGGCACATTTCAGTGGCGCCGAAATGGCAGGCTGACGCCGTTTGGTGCAACACGCGAATGCGCGGACAATCTTCAGTCTCAGTTGTTTTATTCCTACAGCACAGACGCAGGCGCAACGTGGTCGCCAAACGTCCCGGTAGCGGCTCATTTCAATCCTACTGAAGGCTGACCACAACAGAGTAAGATAGGCGACTACATCACCATTGTCTCAGATAACACCGGCGGCAACGTGGCTTATTCGGCCACGTTTAATTTCAACCTAGACAGGGACAACACGAACAGACGTCTACTACGTGCGGGTATCTCCGACGGGAGGAGATACGCCTACTCAACACCCGGCGTAGCCCACGCCACGGCGACACCCACCTTGACCCCGACCCCTACGGCTACAGCCACTTTTACACCCACAGCAACATGCAACGGCTGCTACACCGACTGCGCAGACGGCTACATGCCACTGCGACAGCTCGCCACCGCGCTACAGCCACGTCCCAGACCGACACCGACGCCAAGGGCCAGCCGACGCCGAGGGCCGTCACGCCCCGCCGACGCCTTGATTCCTCTGCGAGACGCGTGGTCTGGCGGTAGGCGCGATCCCATTGGGTTGCCTGCGCCACAGCCGAACGGAACCAAGGCTAAAGGTGGATCGGTTTCCGAAGGCGATGCCATGACGTCGCCGAGTGCGCAACATTAGGCGGCGAAGCCGCTTTCAAGCCGCGTTGAGAGTCAGCCGCGGCGACACGTCTCGAGGCACACGAGGACCGCTGTGCCACAAAAATCTGGGTTTCAACTTCGCTGCCAATCGACACACGAATATTGTCGACAAGCTCACGGTTCTCGATTAAGGAAAGCGGGGCGATTCAGCGGCTCCAGATTCGTGAATCTTGAGATTCGCGCACCGCTTTAACCGTTCAAGCCTTCACCACTTCAACCATCACAATGAGATCTTCCACAGCTTCACATGCCCGCCTTCTACCTTTCCTGATCCTACTAATTGCGTTGCCTGGAGCGTCAGTCCCAGCTCGCGCCGGTGCGCAGGACGCCTTTCAGCTGAGCCGCTGGAAAGATATGATAACCCGCCCGCTCCGCCGCGAAAGATGGAGACTTCGCCACGAATGATCTCGCAGTTCGGCGTGTTCATCGAGTTATCAGGTGAACGTCGATGCAAATGGCCAGAACATCGTCGGCGACGCTGCGAACGAGTGCGCTATTTCGGTTGATCCCACAAACGGCAACAAGATGACAATCGCCTGGAGGCAGTTCAACGATGTTACCTCCAACTTCCGGCAGGGCGGCTGGGGTTACACCACCGACGGCGGCATAACCTGGACGTTTCCCGGCGTTCTGCAAAACAACGTCTTCCGCAGCGACCCGGTGACACAACTCCGATGAGACGGGCAATTTTTCTATCTCAGTCTCCAGTCGAACGTGCAACAGTCATTTTTCTGCGACGACCTGTGGCGCTCGACCAACGGCGGCCAATCCTGGACGCTGCTGTCAGCCCGACAGAGGCGCAGGCGGCGGCGACAAGGCAATGGTTCACGATCGATAAGACCAACGGCCCGGGGCACGGGTTCCAATACCAGGTCAGACGACGGCATTAACTGCAGCGGCAGCGGCGTGGCAATTCCAACGCTCCACCGACGGCGGCGTCACCTGGCAGGCGCCGATCGATTATTCCTAACTCGCCCGATATACGGAACGCTCGATGTGGACACCAACGGCAACCTCTTTGTCGGCGGCGAAGGAGGCAACACGCTTTTGCTGCGTTCGCTCGAGCAATGCGCAGATCGGAGGCCAGACACCAACTTTTGACCGAGATCACCGCGGTTAACCTGGGTGGCGGCCTGGCTGTAGCTGGCGGGATCAATCCCGGCAGGCCTGGCTGGACAAGTTTTCCTGGCGATTGATCGCTCCGGCGGCCCGACTAACAACAACATTTACATGCTGGCCAGCGTGCTGCCGACCGGGCGAAGCACGACCGACGTGATGTTTGTGCGCAGCACCGACGGCGGGCTAACCTTCAGCGCGCCGCATCAAGATCAATGACGATCCGGTTAATCCTAGCAAGTGGCACTGGTTCGGCACATTTTCGGTAGCGCCGAATGGACGGCTCGATGCTGTCTGGCATGACACGCGGAACGCTGCGAACAACACCGATTCGCAGCTATTCTATTCCTGGAGCACGGACGCGCGGCGTGACGTGGGCGCCTAACGTCGCGGTGAGCAATCCGTTTAATCCTTTCGAAGGCTATCCGAACCAGAACAAGATCGGCGATTACATCACCATCGTGTCAGACAACACCGGCGGCAACGTGGCGTATTCGGCCACGTTTAACTTCAACTCGAGCCGGAGCCAACACGAAGAAGATGTTTATTACGTGCGGGTATTTCCATCGGGCGGAGGCACACCGACGCCGACACCTACAGCTAGTCCACACGATCAACGCCGACGGCAGCCAGCGCCAACGGCCACACGCTACAGCGACGCCGACAGCTACGGCTACGCCCACAGCAACACGCAACCTGCTACCCCGACGGCAACGCTATCCGCGCCGACAGCAACCACCGACTACTCGCGACCGTGACCGCACACCGAGCTGCTACTGCTACAGCTGACACCGACTGCCACGGCCACAGCCACAGCAACGGCGCACAGCTAGCCGCTACTCCCGGCCGCACGCCAACGCCAAGGATCTCGGCCAACGCCGAGGCCGCGCCCCGACGCCGCCGCCGCGGCCGTAGATTCGACGTGACAAGCTGTAGCCGGGCATCGGTGATGCCGGCGAAGCTGCTCGTTGTTAACGATCGAAGACGAGCGTCGCCGTGTCGCCGTGACCGTAACGCCTCGACACACGAGCGCGGCTACAGCAGAAATCAGGTTTCAATCTCGTTACCAAATGTTGGCAGATAACCCTCGACAACTTTGCGGTTCTGGCGTTAGGAAGACCGCCCAGTGTGGCGATTCAGGGATTCCAAGTTCGGGATTTGCAAGTCGCTTGCCGGTTCAACGCTTCACACTTCACGCTTCACCAACTTCAACCCACTCAATGAAATCCTCTACCGTTTCAGCCGCAAGTCTGTTCCTTTGGTCTTAACTTGGATACTCTCGCTTACAAGCGTTTCGGGACAAACGCTGGCGCCCATACGCAAGCTGCCCTTGAACGAGCCGCTCGAAAAATACAACAATGCCGCCGGCGCCTCCTCGAAAGATAGAGACTTCGCCGCGAATGATCTCGCAATTCGGCGTGTTCACCAGTTACCAGGCGAACGTCGATGCGAATGGCAACAATATCCTCGGCGACGCTGCGAACGAGCCCTCTATTTCTGTTGATCCGACAGATCGGCAACAAGATGGTGATCGGCTGGAGACAGTTCAACAGTATTCAATCCGACTTCCGGCAGGCCGGCTGGGGTTATACCACCGATGGCGGCATACACTGGACGTTCCCCGGTGTCTTGGAAAATAATGTCTTTCGCAGCGATCCGGTGTCGCACTGCGATGAGACAGGAAAATTTTTCTATCTCAGTCTCCAGTCGGACCAAGCTCAGTCATTCTTTTGCGACGATGTTTGGAGCTCAACAAATGGCGGCCAATCCTGGATGCAGGGCGGCCCAGGGCACGGAGGCGACAAGGAATGGTTCACCATCGATAAGACCAGCGGCACGGGTCATGGGTTCCAATACCAGTTCTGGACCGGCTTCTTCGCTTGCGACAGCTGGCGAATTCAGCTCGTTCCACCGATGGCGGGGTCACCTGGCATGACTCCGATTAATATTCCGAACTCTGCCCAATACCGGAGCGCTGGACGTGGACACCAACGGCAACCTTTTCATCGGCGGCGCAATCGGAGCGCAGTTTTAGCTGCCTTCGCTCAGTCAAATGCACAGATCGGAAACCAGACACCGACCTTTGACCAGAATCACTCACGGTCAACCTGGGTGGCGACCTGATTCAGGGCGGCATAAATGGAATAGGACTTTGCGGGCAGACGTTTCGTGGCAGTGGACCGTTCCGGTCGGCTACTAACAACAACGTTTACATGCTCGCGAGCGTGGTACCGACCGGGCGCAGCACGACCGACGTGATGTTCGCGCGCAGCACCGACGGCGGACTAACCTTTAGCGCACCGCATCGGATCAATGATGATCCCAATTAATCAGAACAAGTGGCACTGGTTCGGCACACTTTCAGTCGCGCCCAATGGGCGCATTGATGTTGTCTGGCATGACACGCGCAATGCTGCGAACAACATCGATTCACAGTTATTCTATTCCTGGAGCACTGATGGCGGCGTGACGCTGGGCGCCTAACGTCGCGGTGAGCAATCCGTTCAATCCTCAAGCAGGTTTTCCGAACAATCAGAAGATAGGCGATTACATCACCATCGTTTCAGACAACACCGGAGGCAACGTGGCGTATGCCGCCACCTTCAACGTCAACCCGAACGCCGTTGGCGGGCACGAACAAGATGTCTATTACGTGCGGGTATCTCCATCGGGCGGGCCTACGCCTACGCCGACGGCTACAGCTAGTCCAACACCAACGCCTACGGCTACTGCCACGGCAACGGCTACAGCTACCGCTACAGCGACGGCTACAGCTGCACCGCTACTGCTACAGCCACTCCTACGGCACACAGCACCACAGCTACTGCTACTCCCAGACCGACGCCGACGCCGAGATCTGCAGCCAACGCCGAGGCCCCGTCCCACGCCACGCCCCCGGCCAGTAGATTCTGCAGTGATCGGTCTAGTCAGCCGGTGCATCGGCGCATGTGCGGCCGGCGACTCTCGACACGAGCGAGTGTCGCGCGTACAGTGACGAATCAGATCATCGCATCGCGGGCGGCTGCTGCAGAAATTTCAGGTTTCAATCTAGTTACCAAATGATTGGCAGAATAATTCTCGACAACTTTGCTGTTCTGGATTAGGGAAGCGCGCCCGCGCGGCGATTCGGGATTCCAGATTCGGGAATTTGCAATCGCTTGCGCGGTTCAACGCTTCAACACTTCAACCACTTCAACCACTCAATGAGATCTTCTACCGCTTCAGCCAACAGCTCTGTCGATTCTTGCTCGCTTCAATACTCTCGCTCTCGCCACCGCTTCGGGACAAACAGCCACCGTCGAAGCTGTACCCGAACGAGCCGCTCGAAAAATACGAGATGCCGCCGGCCCGTATGTTTACCGGCTGGAGACGTCGCCGCGGATGATCTCGCCGTATCGGCGCGTTCATCAGCTACCAGGTCAACGTCGATGCGCAAGGGAACAACATCGTCGGCGACGCCGCGAACGAGCCGTCGATTTCAGTTGATCCGACAGATGGCAACAAGGTCGACGATCGGCTGGCGGCAGTTCAACACGTGTCAGTCCGACTTCCGGCAGGCCGGCTGGGGTTACACCACCGATGCCGGCGTCACGTGGACGTTCCCGGCGTCTTGGAAAACAACGTCTTTCGCAGCGACCCGGTAACAAACTCCGATGAGACCGGGACTTTTTTCTACCTTAGCCTGTTAGTGAACAATTTTTGTGACGATATCTGGCGCTCGACAAACGGCGGCCAAGCGTGGACGCGCGTTCAGCCGATCGGCGACGCGCACAGCGGCGACAAGGAATGGTTCACCATCGACAGGACGCCCACCAGCATGGGTCACGGTTTCCAATATCAGTTTTGGACCGAGTTCGCACGCTTGCGAGTTCGGCAGGATTCAGCCGCTCGACCGACGGCGGAGCCACATGGCAGACTCCGATCAGTATTCCTAACTCGCCTCAGTGGGGAACACTCGACGTGGCCTGCAACGGCAATCTTTTTATCGGCGGCGGGGATTCTGGCAGCAGCTTCTGGTGCATTCGCTCGAGCAACGCGCAGAACCCGGCCGTCACGCCCACGTTTGACCAGATCACAACAGTCAACCTGGGCGGCAGCCTGGTTTTCGGCGGCACGGTTAATCCAGGCGGACTTGCCGGGCAAATCTTCCTGGCAGTCGACCGCTCCGGCGGCCCCACTAACAACAATATTTACATGGTAGCCAGCGTGCAGCCGCTTTCGGCGGCAACGGCACGGACGTGATGTTCGCGCGCAGCACCGACGGCGGGCCAACTTTCAGCGCGCCGCATCGGATCAACGACGATCCCATCAACCATAACAAGTGGCACTGGTTCGGCACGCTGGCAGTAGCGCCCAATGGACGGATCGATTCTGTGTGGCTGGATTCGCGCAATGCCGCGAATAACATCGATTCGCAGTTGTTCTATTCTTACAGCACCGATGGCGGCGTCACGTGGTCGCCTAACGTAGCCGTGAGCAATCCGTTTACTCCTCTCGAAGGCTGGCCGCAGCAGAACAAGATAGGCGATTACATCACCATCGTGTCGGATAACACTGGAGGCGATGTCGCCTACTCCGCCACCTTCAACTTCAACCCGAGCAGGGGACAGCACGAACAAGACGTCTATTTCGTTCGTGTATCGCCAACCGGTGGCCCGACGCCAACGCCTACGGCTACTGCTACGCCAACAGCTACTGCTACACGCCTACACCGACTGCTACGGCTACACCGACGGCCACGCAGCTACACCCACAGCCACCGCAACCACTACGCCGAGCGCTACTCCTACCGCTACGCCAAGGCCGACGCCCACGCCGCGATCCGGACCGACGCCCAGACCGCGTCCCACCCGCTGCCGAGGCCCTGACGGTTACTGGTCGGTGAAAAGTGATCGGTGATCCGTGATCGGTTGTAGCCGGTATCGATGATCCCGGCCGGCGTCAACGACGCCAGCTACAGCTGCAGGGCACACCAACGTGGCGCCCTAGCCAGATCATCCCTGTAGCGGTCGCCCTGCGGGCCGACGAAACCGCGACTCTGGACCGGAGCGCTTCGCACCCGCCTTCGCGGCAGCTTCGGCGTGGCAAGCAGCGAAGCAGCTACAGTGCTCCCCAGCTGTAGGGCCGAGCGCCCGGCTACTATTTTTTCAAATTTATTAAAATAGTATTGACACGTTTTCGGCGCTTCGACTAAAACCGCTACTCCACCTGAAGATACTTCTTCTGAAGCCACCCAGAACACATCACAAAGCGATCACGCCGTAGCGCGGCGTCACCGCATCGTGGCGCGGCCTTTATCAACCCGGACAACTCCCATGAAAAAGCAAATTAATCCCACCATCAAAGCGCATTTGATTCGAAGTGCGTTTTACCTGCTTCTGCTCTCTGGGCGTCTGCGCAATCCCATTTGCGCTGGCGCAGTCCCGCAGTCAGCGGGACTGCCAGGCAAAGCATGGGTAAGCCAGCGGTCGTCAATCCCGCCGAATCCAAATCAGGACTAGCGATAGCGGCGAATCCGGATTTCCAAGGTGCACCGCCGAAAGAGGACGACGTTACGAAAACGCCAGAAGTCCCGGTACTCGGAGAATCCGGAGCCGCAGGACCTCACCTATCCCGCGCCCCCTCGTCTACTTTCGCCGGCGCGCACTCGGACTATCAATCTTTTTGCCGCACGGGATAATCACCTGTGGGGCCAACAACATCAGAAGTGGAAGGCACCAACAGCGGAAATAACGCTGACTATGCGACCCTGAAGGATGCATTTGATGCAATTAATGCCGGAACTCACACTGGCGCCATAACTATCGGCGTGTGCGGCGACACTACCGAGACGGCGCCGGCCGTCTTAAATGCGAGCGGCACCGGCAGTGCCAGTTACACGTCAGTGCTGATGGTGCCCAATGGCGCGCACGCGATCTCTGGCGCGATTGTGGCAGGTAGTCCGTTAATTGATCTCAATGGCGCCGACAATGTCACCATTAATGGTTTAAGCGTGGGCTTGCTCACCATTTCCAACACCACCGTTTCGGCGACTGCCGGCACGAGCACGATCCGCCTGATCAACGGCGCGCAAAACAATACCATCGCAGTGTGCACGGTGCTGGGTTCGTCCACATCGAGCACGACCACTGCCGGCGGCAACATTCTGATCAGCACCTCAACCGGCGGAACAAACAGCAATAACACAATTTCGACTAACAATATTGGCCCAGCCGGTGCTCAACCTGCCGACCAAAGGGGTGATGTCGCTCGGATCAGCCAGCCCAAACAACAACTCCGGCAACCTGATTGATAACAACAACATCTTCGACTTCTTCCAAGCGGGCATCGGCGTCTCGGGCGTTAGTCTTCAAGCCAACACCACAACGACGACCGTCTCCAACAACAGGATTTTCCAGACTGCGCCACGCATCTTTACGAGCTGGCGTGACCTATGCAGGTATCACTTCCACGATCGGGACGGGTGCGGGATCGGCCATCATCACCGGAAACATAATCGGCTTCGGCGCAGCCAACGGGACCGGAACAACGACGATCAGTGGCTCGACGAACGTATTCGTCGGGTTGAACCTGACTAGCAACAGCACGACAGCAGCGACCGAGCGTTCAGGGCAATATCATTTCGGGAATCAATCAGAGCACGGCAAGCACAGGCACAGGCAGCGGCGGCTGCCTTCCGCGGCATATTCCTGGCGGCGGGCCGGTACGATCGTAGGGACGATTAGCTGGTAACCAGATCGGGAGTCTCGATGGGTCATCAACAATCACATTCACCGAAAGCTCGACACGGAGCGATCAGTCGCGATCTGCGATTTTACTTCGAGCTCGAATCCGATTTCGAACAACAGAATCGGTGCGATCACGATTAACGGGACAGGGACAGGCACCGGAGGGTTCAGGGGATTTTCCTCAATACAGCTTCGGCTGCGACGGCGACACGTTGAATAACAACCAAATCGGAGGAAGTGGGGCCGGCGCGATCACCGATTCTCTGGTTGGCGCCTATGCCATGTATGGTATTCAGAACAGCTCACTGCAAACCTCTCAGCCACTGGAAATATGATCCAAAACATCTCGGGTAACTCCAACGCCGCAGACACGATCGTAACCAGCGGCATGGTTTTGACGGGAACGGGAACCGCGGGTCCGAATACGATCTCCCAAAACGTCATTCATTCTCTGAGCAACAATTCCGGCGCAGTCAGCAACTCAATTTATGCGTCTGTTGCAGTTCCTGCTACGACGGCGAACGTGGTGGAACGAAACTTCGTTCATTCGCTCTCGATCACCTCTACCGCGACTACATCTCAATTGGTCGGTATTCTTCCTGTGGCGGGGCAAGGCACTTATAAGAACAACATGGTCCGTCTGGGCGTGGATGCCGCCGGCGCCTCGATCACGGCTGGATATGCCATTTACGGAATGTTCGAAATCGCCGGCACGAACAATCTGTACTACAACAGCGTTTATGTCGGCGGCACTGGAGTGGCTTCAGCGAGCACCACCTTCGGATTTGTCAGCAACGTGACCACCGGCACGCGCAACTACGTATAGATAACATCTTCTGGAACGCGCGCAGTAACGCCTCCGGCACTGCCGTGAATTATGCCATTGCACTAAGTGGGCTTGCCGGCGTCACCTCCAATTACAACGATCTTTTCGCCAATGGCGTCGGTGGTTGTGTGGGAACGGCGCCTGGTGTCACTGGTTGCACTTTAGCAGACTGGCAGACGGGAACCGGTCAGGATGCCAACAGCATCTCCGTCGATCCGCTGTTCATTAATCCCAATGGAAATGCCGCCACTGTTAACTTGCACATACAGGGAGCCAGCCTCTGCGTTGCCGCAGCCACGCCGATCCCGAGTGTTCCCAACGATTTTGATAATAATGTGCGCAATCCGTGCACGCCTGACATCGGTGCGGACGAAGTACGTGTACCGGCTGCCTTACGCTAAGGTCACCATCACCAAGACCGCCGATGCTCCCTTCGTGGTCTAGCGGCGGTCAGGTCGGATTCACGGTCAGGCTGACCAACAATAGCGCGTTTACGGCGACCGGCCTGACTAGTCACAGATAATCTGCCTGCCGCGCCCGGTGTTAACTGGGCGATCGACGCCCGCCAACAGCTGATGCCAGGCTGGTCGGTCACCGGGAGCCCGCCAAGCCAGAGCCTGGTTTACAGCCCGACGACGCCTGGCTGGCGGCATACGACGACGCGGGCGCACGTGATCAGCAGCCACCACCGTGGCATACCTGCGGCTCTACCCTCAACAACATGGCCTCGTTACACGGTCAGTAACGGTTGTCCCTGGCAGCACTAGCGGCAAGTGCCAGCGCCTCCGTGACCGTTCTCGGGACTCTTGTGTCCCCGGTTTTAGCGAGAACTTCGACGGTGTCACCCCGCCGGCGCTACCTGCCGGATGGGTGGCCGTCGAATGCGGTCATGGTGCCTGGCATCACTTGTGGGTGACTTCGAATTCCGGAGCGCCGACGCCAGTTGCCGATTCACCGCCCAATGCCGCGTTTTGAATGATCCGGCGGTCGTGCAGCGACAAGCGACTCGATTCGCCATCGATCCTCATCTCGAGCCCTGCCGCGCAGTTGACCTTTAGACAGAACTACACGTTTGAGGCTAGTACTTGCCTAGCACGTTTGACGGCGGCGTGCTGGAGATCAGCATCGGCGGCGGCGCGTTCACGGACATCATTACCGCCGGCGGCAGCTTCGTCACTGGCGGATACTACCGCGATGGTCAGATACTGGCGTTTGCCAACCCACTCGCTGGACGTTCGGCGTGGGGGCACATCGGCTGGCTTTATCACGACGACCGTGAACCTGCCCGCCTGCCGCGGCCGGACAGAACATCGTGTTGCGCTGGCGCATGGGCGGCGACACCAGCACTGCCGGTTCGTGGGCTGGAGGAGTCGACAGCATGGTCCTCTCTCAGCCAGGGGCCTGTCCAGCTGTTTCACCAACTCCCACAGCGACGGCCACGTCGACACCGACGCCGACCGCAACAGCCACATTCACACCTACAGCCACAGCGACGGCTACAGCTACAGCGGCAGCTACAGCCGACGACCACGGCGACGTTTACGCCTACAGCTACAGCTACGTTTACACCTACGGCGACGGCTACGTTTACGCCGACAGCTACAGCGACAGCAACGTTCACGCCTACGCCAACAGCGACTGCTACGGCGGGAACCCCGACTCCGACGCCAACATGCACACCGGGCGTGACCTTATGCGGCATTTCGAACGGTTTTGGTACAGCGGCGAATAACCAGATCTATCAGATCAATCCGGCGACCGGCACAATATCAAATGCACATCAGGTGACCCTTGCGGGCTTTACAGTCGGCAGATCACAGGCGATGGCCGCACGGCCTAGTGACGGCGTACTGTTCGCTGTCATTGAGACGACGGAACCCGCCCGGCGACTGGTCACCATCAATCCCAATACGGGCGTCGCGACTTCGATAGGAGTGCTGACCAATCAGATCGCCAGCCTTGCCTTCCGTAACACCGGGACGTTATGGGCGGTGAGTGGAGACGGCGGCTCGCCTGCCGAGACGCTGTATACGGTCAATACGTCCAATGCGGCATTGACCCTTCAGTTTGCGCTTGGCAACGGTGACGATGGCGAGGCGATCGCCTTCCATGGCAACGGTCTAATGTATCACTCGTCCGGAAACGCCTCAGCGCTGTTCGAAAGCGTCAACGTAGATACACAGGTAGTCACACCGATAGGCACAGCTGTCGGGCGAGATGTTCGCGATGGGCTATAACCCGACGAACGGCCAGCTATACGGCTCCGACATCGGCGGCAATTTGTTCACGATCAATATAGCTACTGGAGCGAGGACGCCGATCGGGCTCATAAACGGTCCGAACCGCAATCGCGGACTCGCATTCGTCAGCGGTGCCTGCCCGAGTCCGACTCCAGCGCCGACCGCGACGGCCACATCCACATCTACACCCACGGCTACAGCAACCGCTACATTTACGCCTACGGCGACAGCAACCTTTACGCCGACGGCTACTGCCACGTTCACGCCTACACCTACAGCTACAGCCACTGCTGCTCCACAGCTACAGCTACACCACGCCGACTTGCGGCCCTGCCGCTTGGCAATCGGGTCCGCCCCAGCCTCCGGCACGCTATGCGATCCAGGGTGCGCTCGGTACCGACAATAAGCTTTACATCGCCGGCGGCCAGAGCGCCGACGCGACGCCGATCGTGTACGACCAAGTATCGCGCTATGACTACACGACCAACACGTGGAGCAACGTCGCCCCGCTGCCCGTCGCCCTCAGCCAGGCGGCTACCGGAGCGGCGAACGGCAAGATCTATGTTGCCGGCGGCTTTATCGGCGGCACCAGCGTGACCAACGCTCTGCGGATCTACGACATCGCCACCAACACCTGGACCAGCGGCGCGAACATGCCCACCAGTCCCGGCGTCGAAGCGGCGGCGGCGGCCGTGGTCAACGGCAAGTTCTACGTCATGGGCGGCGACGACTTCAACAACGGGCTGAACACCACCTTCATCTACGACATTGCCACCAACACCTGGACCACGGGGGCGACGCTGCCAGACATGCGCACCAACACCTATGGGTACGGTCGCCAACGGGCTGATCTATGTCTACGGCGGGGTGATCTTACCCGCGTTCACGACGACTGATACGCTGCTGCGTTACGACCCGGTGGCGAACAGTTGGACCAACCTCGGCTCGGCGGGCACCGCCGGTGCGCGGCAACTACGGCGGCATCTCGCCCTTGGGCACGGGCCAACTGCTGATCACCGACGGCGCGGACGCCAGTGGTGTCCTCCACCACCGCCACCCACATCTTCACCATCAGTGGCGGTACGTTCAGCGCCGGCCCGGCGATGATCGGCAACCGCGCCGGGCACGCGCAGGGCACCCTGCCCGATGGCCGAGTGCTGGTCGCCGACGGTTTCAACACGGCGAGCACCACGGTGAGTACGGTCGAACTGCTCACGACCCCCTGCCCGAGTGCTACACCTACTGCACGCCGACAGCAACGGCGACGGCGACATTCACCGCTACATCTACCCCTGACACCTACAGCTCCGGCTACAGCTACACCTACACTAACACCTACGCCTACAGCAACGGGCGACATTCACGCCGACCCCGACGCCGACGCCAACTGCGACGTGCGGGCAGTACACGATAAGTCAGATCGGCGGCAGCATCGTGCCAGGCACCGTGGATATCGGCAATCACGGGGATGACACGGTCACGCACCATCGCGCTGCCCTTCCCTTACACCTTGTACGACCAGACCTTCACCACGCATCAATCTGTCGTCCAACGGCAATGCGCAGTTCACGACGACGGATACGACCTTTACCAACCAATGCCTGCCGTGGCTCACCCACAACTACACCATCTACCCGTATTGGGACGACCTGTATTTGGTCAATAGCGGGTTCGGCATATTCACATCGATAAGTGGCACTGCTCCCAACCGCATCTTCAACATCGAGTGGCGGGCGCAGTATTTCCCGGGGAGCGGCAGTGCCAACTTCGAGCTGAGGTTGTATGAGGGACAGACTCGCTTCGATATTATCTACGGCACGCTGACCAACGGCAACACATCGGCCACGGCGGGAGTGCAGAAGAACGACACCGTCTTTACGCAGTATTTCTGCAACGGCGTCGGGCGGTGCGGCTACTGGCGGCCAGAGCTACACCCAGGGGTATGTCCAACGCCGACTCCGACGGCAACAGCCACGGCCACAGCGTCGGGAACGCCTTCAGCGACGCCTACCTGCACACCAGGAGGCACGCCCGGGCCATGGACACAGGCAGCGCCGGTAGCGATTGACCATTACGGCGGCTTCATGGACAGCGATGGCACCTTTGCCTATGAGGGAGGCGGCTACTCCTTCTCGGCTGGTGGCACCATCAACCAGTTCGGGAAGTTTAACCCGGTCGCCAACACCTGGACGCCTCTGGCCCCAGTGCCGGATCTGGCCAACGCCGAGGCCTCAGGCGTGTATGCGCCCAACGTCAACAAGCTCTTCGTCTTCGGTGGCGACGATCCCACCACCGGCACGGTGGTCAATACCACCCGCATCTACGACATCGCCACCAACACGTGGAGCACCGGAGCGCCGATGCCTGATGTGCGCGCCTTCATGGGTTCGGGCTATTTCAACGGCAAGATCTACCTGGTAGGTGGATATACCACTGGCAATGTAGATCCATCCTTTGGCCAGGTATGGGAGTATGACCCAGTAGCTCAACACCTTGAACACCAGCCGGATGAGCATGCCGGCCACGCTGGGAGGACCCGGCTTTGGCATTATCAACGGGCACATCTACGTAGCTGGCGGGCGTAACCTCGCTAACACGAACCTGAATACGTTGTATGACTACGACATTGCGGCCAACACGCTGGACGACGCGGGCCAATATGCCCAGTGGCGTCAACGTGCCGGGCTCGGCAGTGATCGCGGGCAAGCTGTGGGTCTTTGGCGGTGGCAATCCGTTCGCTCGGTTCGAGCACATCGCCTACATCGGGCCAAGAGGGAGTAAGAGCATGGCTGAAGCGGCTGTTCAATCCGGATACCACGAACGCCCTGCAGGTGTATGATCCGGCTACCAACAGCTGGACCAGCGGGCCGACCCTGAACCAGCAGCGCTCGTTCCCTGCGGGGACACATGTGGGTAACACAGCGGTAGCGGTGGGCGGCTACACCGGCTCTAGCACGACGACCTCGGTGGAGATCAATGTCACCGGGCGGTGGATGCGCCAGCCCAACGCCGACAGTTCCGCCTACGGCAACGCCAGCACTGGCGTCGCCGGACGCTGCACGCCACCTGGGAGGCACACCCGGGCCATGGAGCACGGCCTCGCCATACCCGATACCCGACGTGCGCTACGGCTTTGCGCAGACCGCCACGCACTTCTATGTGTTCGGCGGAGTGTCCAATGGGACGCGTGTGCCCGACGTCAACCGCATGGACCTTGCCACCGGAATGTGGCAATCCCGCGCGGCGATGCCCTTTACCAGTGAAGCGCCTACGTGTGCGCTGATGGCATCTACGGGCATCGTGTACTGCACGGAGGGAGACACCGGCAGCGGGTTCGCATCGTACAACATCGCCACCAACACCTGGACGCCACTGGCTTCCATACCCGGTGGGGATCACTACGGATCTGCTTCGGGTGCGTTCAATGGCAAGGTGTTTGTAGCGGGCGGCACCACCGGCTTCGTCAGCGCGGTACAGGTATACGACGTAGCGACCAACACGTGGTCGGCCGGGACGGCAGCGCCAAACGACTTCCTGCTGGCAGGCTACCAGCAGGTGGGTCAGTTCCTGTACGTGGTGGGCGGCTTCGAGGCCAAGTGGGCCCGTTAAGCGCTCAGCAGCAGCAGAGCTCGGTGCTGAACAGGGGCCAGCAGTCTAAACAGCCTAAAGTGCCAATGGCGAACAACACAACCACGTGGCGTCTGGACATGAGTTCAGCGCCTGGGGTGTGGAGCGGTAGGGCCGGCATTCACAGCAGGGTAGGGCAGACTTCGGTCTGGCCTACGACGCGGGAACCAACAAGCTGTATGCGCTGGGTGGCGACTCACCGGGTGGCGGTTTCTTCGACTCGACCAACGCTGGTAGACGAGCTATCGGTGGCGAGCTGGCCTGCTGGGAGCTGGGTGCCTTCACCACCTAACCTGATATTGCCCAATCGTCAGGCTAACCAGGCCGGCTTCTACGGCTCGGGACAGATCTGGAGTGTAGGAGGCATAGTAGGACAGACCTTCCAGTTCCTGGCTGAGGTCCAACGTCGCAGCAACGGCGGCGGTCCATGCGGCACGCCTACGGCAACGCCAACGGCGACGCCCACATTCACGCCGACGGCGACGCCTACTGGCACGCCTAGTGCGACACCGACGTGCCCGCCCGGCAACCAATACACGATAGCTCAGATAGGCGGCAGCATCGTGCCAGGCACCACGGACATCGGCAATCACGGGGATGATACGGTAACCACCATCGCGTTGCCATTCTCTTACACGTTGTACGACCAGACCTTCACCTCGCATCAATCTGTCGTCCAACGGCAATGCGCAGTTCATGACCACCGATGCGACCTTTACCAATCATTTGCCTGCCGTGGGCTCACCCACAACTACACGCATCTACCCGTATTGGGACGACCTGTATTTGGTTAATAGCGGGTTTGGCATATTCACATCGGTAAGTGGCACTGCTCCCAACCGCATCTTCAACATTGAATGGCGGGCGCAGTATTTCCCGGGAGCGGCAGTGCCGGCTTCGAGCTGAGGTTGTACGAGGGACAGACACGCTTCGATGTGATCTACGGCACAGTGACCAATGGGAACACATCGGCCACAGCTGGAGTGCAGAAGGACGACACCACCTTTACGCAGTATTTCTGCAACGGCACCGGTGGCGCGGCTACTGGCGGACAAAGCTACACGCTGCAAGGCTGTGGCACGCCTACACCGACGCCTACCGCGACGGCCACAGCGTCAGGAACGCCCTCAGCGACGCCTACGTGCCCACCGGGAGGTTCCCCGGGCCGTGGACACAGGCAGCGCCGGTAGCCATTGATCACTACGGCGGCTTCATGGACAGCGATGGCACCTTTGCCTATGAGGGAGGCGGCTACTCCTTCTCGACCTCTGAAAATATCAACCAGTTCGGGAAGTTTGACCCTGTAGCCAACACCTGGACGCCTCTGGCCCCAGTGCCAGATCTGAGCAACGGCGAGGCCTCCGGGGTGTATGCGCCCAACGTCAACAAGCTCTTCGTCTTCGGTGGCGAAGATATTGAAACGGCCACGGTGGTCAATACCACGCGCATCTACGACATCGCCACCAACACCTGGAGTACTGGAGCGCCGATGCCTGATGTGCGCGCCTTCATGGGTTCGGGCTATTTCAACGGCAAGATCTACCTGGTAGGTGGATATACCACTGGCAATGTAGATCCATCCTTTGGCCAGGTATGGGAGTACGATCCGGTGCTCAACACCTGGAACACCAGCCGGATGAGCATGCCGGCCACGCTGGGAGGACCCGGCTTTGGCATTATTAACGGGCACATCTACATAGCTGGCGGGCGTAACCTCGCTAACACTAACCTGAATACGTTGTATGACTACGACATTGCGGCCAACACTTGGACGACGCGGGCCAATATGCCCAGTGGCGTCAACGTGCCGGGCTCGGCAGTGATCGCGGGCAAGCTGTGGGTCTTTGGCGGTGGCAATCCGTTCCTTGGTTCGAGCACATCGCCTCACATCCGGCTCCAAGGGACTAAGAGCATGGTTCAACCGGCTGCTCAACCCGGATACCACGAACGCCCTGCAGGTGTATGATCCGGCTACCAACAGCTGGACCAGCGGGCCGACCCTGAACCAGCAGCGCTCGTTCCTGTGGGGACCGGTGTGGGTAACACAGCGGTAGCGGTAGGTGGATACACTGGTACCAGCATGCACCGCCTCGGTGGAGATCAATGTCGCAGGGGCGGATGCGCCAGTCCAACGCCTACGGCGAGTCCAACAGCCACATTCACGCCGACAGTTACACCAACTGCGACGGCGACAGCAACGTTCACTCCGACAGCGACTGCGACGGCAACTGCCACATTCACGCCAACGGCGACTGCGACAGCGACATCTACTGCAACGGCTACGGCAACAGCAACTGCGACAGCAACAGCAACTGCGACTGCGACCAGACCGCCGCGGCCTACACCGACGCCACGGCCACGGCCGACGCCGCCGCCGCATGTGAGCCAATTGCTTTGATAGTTCTAACTGCACCGGGTTTCCCAAGACCGACACGCTTACTTGCGTTGCATGTCTAACCCAAGGCGGGAACTCCTGGCTAGACGGCTCTGGATGCCATACGACGTGTCCGTGATTTGAGGGAACTCGCGAGACAAACCTCGCGAGTTCCCAGCGTGGGGTGGATCGGCTCGCCGCACCGAGACGGTGCCAAACTAATTTTCCAAAGGCGCAAGCATGTCAGTGCGCGCTAGTCGGTGCGTGCGCGGTCCTCGCGGCTACCGGCAGCGACGGCGCGGTGCCCTTGGCGGTAGGCGCCAAGGGCGCACCTGCACACGACGAGCCCGGGGTATCGCCTCAGGATTGATGGAATCCAAAACACCAGCGCCAACAGCGCGATTCAGTTCGGTGTATAGTTTTTGCTCGCGGCTCTCTGGGGAGCGCAGAGGCGGTCGCCTCCCACAGCAGTCCACGTCATCCGTCCAAATTGTCGCGCCGCAGCCTCGACGTAGAACGGATTCCCCGGTTCAGATGCTCCGAAAGAATCCAGAAATTTGCAAAACATTGTATTGACATTTCTCGATGGTTTTTGGTAAAGGATAGGGCGTCCACAGCCAAAACGGCTTAAGGAACATTTAACCAGAGACCCAAATGAAAAACAAATTAATCCCACTATCAAAGCGCATCTCATCCGAGGCGCGTTTTATCTGATTCTGCTTGTGGCCGTATGCGCGATCCCATTTGCGCTCGCGGCGCGAAACCCGGCCGCCGGGAAGATGTCGCGGACGGTGTCCAACCCGAATTCTGCTCGTATTCCTGCTCTTGCGCCGGCGAGTGCCTTTCGAGCTCCGGCGGCGAAGGTGCCAAACGCTAAAGGAAGAAATGGAATAGTTAGATCATTACTAGCTAATATTCCTCTATTCACATACATGATCGACGACGGCACGGCTGAAGACTCAATCGGCCTGACATCAGGCGGCAGCTTTGTCGCCTGCAACTCATTCCCGGTAACCGGAGGCAATAATGTCATTACCTCGATTTCAATCGCCTGGGGCACTCCGGCCTTTCCCGATCCCACTCTGAATGGTCTGCCTTACACTGCGGTATTGTGGAGCGATCCAAATGGCGACGGCTCACCCACTGACGCGGTGGTATTGGCGATGGCTCCCGGAGTCATCGCGCAGCAGGGCACGGACACATTCATAACCACTGTCATTCCTCCCACGATGGTAACGACGACGAATTTCTTTGTCGGGTTCCTTATAACTCACACTGCCGGTCAATTCCCAGCCGCGTTCGATGAAGACGGCACCAACCCTTCCCAATCGTTCCTTTGTCGCTCAGACCGCGAATATCAATGATCTGAGTGGAGCTATCACCAATCGAATCGGTTGGTCTGGTTGGCAATTGGCTCATTCGCGCCGACGGCAATACCGGAGGGCCGACGCCGACAGGCACGCCAAGCCCGACACCCACCGCCACTTGCGCGTCGGGTTATACGACAGCTACTACCACTGGCACGATAACCGCGGGCGGCACCGATATCGGCAACCACTGCGACGACTGCAACACGGACATCGTTCTACCCTTCCCGGTCAACGTATATGGCGCTCCGGTTTCAGTGGCGACTGTCGGTTCGAACGGCGACCTACAATTGACCGCCTCGCCCAGCGACAAATTGTTCTACGTGCTAGATCGAGTGCGTGCCGGTGGATCCGGATCCTGCGTCCCACGGTCCGTTTCTGAATACCTTGTTCCCTAACTATGCCGATCTGGTTACCGATGAAACTGTGGGTCCCTGCCCAGGCTGCGGTATCTTCACCCAGACGTTGGGAACTGCGCCCAACCGGCAGTTCGTCATCAGGTGGAAGACCAACTACTTCAACAGCCCGCCGGGTCCCGCGCAAGCGGAGTTCGAGTACTATTGACCGAAGGCTCCGAATACGCTGTCGGTGATCTACGGGGCGACCGGCGACAACGGGTTGACGGCGACACTCAGCGGCATCCAGCAAGATCTGAATGTGTTCACGTCGTTCTCTTGCAATGAAGCCGACGCTGACACCAGGCCTGCGTGTGAACTACATACCCACACAGCTGTGGCAGTCCGACGCCGACGTCGACGCCGACGGCGACAGCTACAGCCACGGCCACGGCAGCTACGCCAGTGGTAACGCCAACGGCTACCGCTACAGCCACGGCTGCGGGAACCGCTACGCCGACAGCAACTGTGGCACCACCGCGTCAAACTCCGACACCGCGGCCGCGGCCAACACCGGCGCCTCGCCCGTAGGTCGTAGCGGAGGTGAAAAGATATTAACGATTAGCCTGTAGGGGAAGCTGACAGCTTCCCCTACAGCTTTCACCCCAGCCAGTGCCGCGCGTGAGCGGATAACGCACGGCTCGTTCGCCTGGGTGCACGGACACCTGGTCCGTTAACTGCCCGGCGAACCGGAATAGGCCGTCGATCTCGCACCGCCTGCCCGCCGTGTGCTGGAATTGCTTTCGGAGTGCGCTGGATCCGCGCACCGCTATCGAGATTTGGGTAAGTTTAGATGGCGAGACGCATTAAGCAGCGGGGCGGAGCTGTCTCTGCAGGCACCATCGCAGCGAGTATTTTACTTTTCAGCATTGAAAAAGCTTGACCAAACTCGGCCCAACAGCTAGAACGGAATTCCCTGCATCTTGAGGTTTCTTGAATCCAAAGCATTCACCACCGCGCAAAGCGAGGCCGACTGCGTCTCGACTCCTCAAGAATGCGCTTCACACAAACCCAAATCCCAATAATGAAAAAGAAATCCTCCACGAAACCTGTCCGCCGTAGCCTTGGCAAAGGCGGATTCATTAACCTCCGTGTGCTGCTCGGACTGTTCCTCGCCTTCACCGGTGTGGCACTTGCAATATTCGCGGGCAGGGACAGCGCGGTGCGCCCCGCCTCTGAGCCCGAGCGCTACATGCCTGTACCGGGCGCTAAAGGACAGAGCGAATCTGCTGCATTGGAACAGTTGGAACAATACTGGCATGACCGCTTAACATATCCCACTGGCCGGTTTGACCCTGCCTGGGTGCGCGCGGCAGTTGCGCAACATGAGCGCATGGCAACTGGCGTCCCAGCGGGACAACATCTGAAGCTTAATCGCGCCAATCCAAACGCGCTGAGTACGACCAATTTTACCGCACTCGGTCCGCAACCGCTGCGAATGACTGGTTGTACGGGCTGTTTCGACTACACGACGACTGAAGGGCGAGTTAACGCCATTGCCGTCGATCCGACGACGACCACCAATGGCAGTATCGTAGCCTATTCCGCGTCGGTCGGCGGCGGCGTGTGGAAAACGACCAATTGCTGCAGCGACATGACAACGTGGACGGTAGTTACCGATGATCCGCTGATTTCAACCACTGCCATCGATACGCTCGCCATTGATCCCAGCAATCACAACACGATCTATGCAGGCACTGGCGACCTCAATTTCGGATCCTTTTCGATGGGCAGCCAGGGTATTCTCAAATCAATAGATGCAGGCGCCCACTGGACCGTGCTTGGTGAAAATGTCTTCGGAATGATTTATAACGAACCTCCGGGGCAATATCCGCAATATAACGCAGTTGGTAAAGTTCGCGTGGATCCTAACAATAGTAGTAAGGTAGTAGCCGGCACAAAGCAGGGTATTTATATTTCGTACAACGGTGGCACTGAACTGGACCGGTCCCGTGTTTTGCCAACGCCTTCAGCACGCAACGCCAGGACGTCACCGGTTTGGAGCTGAGCAACATGGGTGGAGGGACTACCCGGATCATTGCCGCGATCGGCACTCGCGGGTTCCCAACGACTGTGCAGTATGATCTTGGCAAGAATGGTGCAAACGGCCTCTATAGCGCCACCATGGGATCGAGTGGCTGCCCAACCTTTTCCTCAATTGCCAGCAACGCGAATGGTTTCATATTCGGCAATCAAGTCACCGGCAGCCCGTACACGACGGGTGCGCCCATGAACGCCGGTAACGGCACGCCTTGCGACTATCCCATAAGCGGTGGGACCGGAACCTGTCCGGTGGTGCCGGCAGCAACCAGCTCGGACGCATCGACATCGCAGTCGCGCCGAGTAACCCCAATTACATTTACGCTCAGGCACAATCCATTCTTTGGAATAACAACGGCGGCTGCGGCAATACGAATGGTTGCCAGCTCGGCGCCTGGGCTTCCAGCGATGGTGGGACGAGCTGGACTTACATGGAAGGCTCGCAGGGCGGCTCGCTTAGAAACTGTAGCAACGGCCAGGGCGACTATCCCCAGAACTGGTACGATCAGGGAATCGCGGTCGATCCGAACAATCCGGATCGTGTATTCTTCGATACCTTCGAGGTCTGGTTTGCAACACGCACTGGAACTGTCTGGAACGATATCACCTGCGGTTATTCCGGCGCGAGTCCACATCCCGTGCACGTGGACCAACATGCGCTCGCGTTCGTGCCTGGCTCGTCCAGTATTTTGACATCTGGGCACGATGGCGCCCTCAACGGCACAACGAATGCCGACGTTGTGAACCAGACAACGGATCCGACTTGGTTTCACATGATCACTGGTATTAACACAATCGAGTTTTATTCCGGCGATATCAGCGGCAATTTTGCTAATGCTGCTTCTCCACAGGCAAGCGGCGGATCGCAGGACAATGCCTCCGCCTCGGTTACGTTTGTCGGCACACCAACCGGGCCAGTGCAATGGCAGACAGGCATTGGCGGAGACGGCTTCTATTCGCGGATTGATCCCGTTGGGACAGGTTCAAGCCTTCGCTTTTTCCAGGGCAACAACAGTGGTGGCATGTCTCGTTGTGTGAGTAATTGCACAAATGGAGGAGCTCCCTGGCAGCAGCGTGACGGGTCCCTGGACGGGCGATACGCGATCGTTCGTCATGCCATACGATCTTTTTCACGGCGGCGTCCCAGGCGGCGACGATTGCCCGCCTGCCGGCGTTCCGGGCGGTTGCGGTCACCTCATTACAGCAAGCTATAGGGTATATGAGACGATCGCAGGTGGAAACGCCACAATGAATTCGGCCAGCTGGTACATAACGAACACTCCGACTACGCAAAACATGACCAAGCAGACTTTAGGCAACCGTTCCTATATTAACCAGGTCAACATACTCGCCGAAGTATTCGAGCGTCGCAATGCTCGGCACGAACGATGCCAATGTCTGGATCGGTTTTAATCTTGGGACGGGTGTTGCGTCACAGGCCAACTGGGTTTGCCTGACCGGTGATTGCACTTCTGCGGGAAACCAGGGATTGTGCCTCTGCGCCCTGTGCAAGGCGTTGCTCTCGATCCTACGGTGGGGGCTGCAAATGTGCCTGTGGGCTATACAGCGAGTAGGCGGGTTCAATCCTAACACGCCTTCAACACCAGGCCACGTCTTTCAGGTTACTTGCGCTGCTAACTGCGGCTCCTACACATGGCTAGACAAGACCGGCAATCTCCCGGACATTCCTGTTGATTCGATCATTGTTAACCCGAATAACGCGCACCAGGTTTTTGCCGGGACCGACTGGGGTGTTTACTACACCGATGACATAAGCGTTGCCTCTCCAACATGGCAGCGCTTCGAGAACGGTATTCCGCACGCGATGGTGTGGGACATGCAAATTGATCGCGGCTCGACGACGCTATCAGTGTGGACGCGAAGCCGTGGCGCGTATGTTTATCCTCTGGCTGGCGGTGGAGTCCGACGCCAACGCCAACCGCATCGCCAAGTGCTACACCTACCGCTACAGCGACGGCAACCACAACACCGACAGGAACACCTTCGCCAACGCCAACCCCCACTTGCCAGGTGACCTATACGACAGCTACTGCCACTGGCAACATAACCGCCGGCGGCACCGACAGTGGAAACCACTGCGACGACTGCAACACACTGGTCAATCTACCCTTCCCGGTGAGCGTATACGGCACTCCAATTTCAGTGGCGTATGCCGGGTCGAACGGCACGCTGCAGTTCACGATGACGCCCAATCCCAAGCCGTTCTACTTCGACGGAGTGTGTGCCGGTGAATCAGGATCCGCCTTTCCTGAACGCGCTCTTCCCATACTATGACGACCTGCGCACCATGGATGACTTGGCTCACCTGCCCAGACTGCGGTATCTTCACCCAAACACTGGGAACTGCGCCTAACCGGCAGTTCGTCATCAGGTGGAAGACCACCTACTTCAACCATACCGGGACCGCCGAGTTCGAGGTACTACTGACCGAAGGCTCGAATACCCTGTCGGTGATCTACGGGGCGAACGACAACAGCGGCTTGACGGCAGCCAGCGGGATCCAGCGAGATGTGAATGTGTTTACGTCGTTCTCGTGCAATGAAGCGACGCTGACACCAGGCTTGCGCGTGAACTACATACCCACAGGGTGTGGCAGTCCCACGCCGACACCGACGCCGACGCCAGTGAGGTCTACACCGACGCCGCGTCCACGTCCGACACCACCACATCGCCCATAGTTCGTACGTTGTTTGGACTTAAGGCGGGAACTCGCGAAAGGAAAAACTCGCGAGTTCCCCGCCTGCTTTAGAAGCGTTGGATCGGCTTCTCCCTTGGCGCGCCGTAGCCTCGGCAGAGCCGACGGTTACGGGCTTTTTGCCACTGACTGTTATTAGCCACGTCGCTGCGCAATCTCTCCATTTCCGCATCACAGCCTGGCCTTGCTCGCCACGCCGAAGTTGACCGAAGGCGGGAGCGAAGTCGAATGGGTGCGCGCCTGAGCGTCGCGCCGTGCGTTGACGATTCGGACTTCTCGTTCCGCTCGCGGCGCGCAGAGGACTGCGCGCCCTACCTTTTTGCGATTGGCGCTTTAAGAGTGTCCCGCTACGCTCCCCGCATGGATTTGCGGATGAAACCTATGTCGGCGGCAAGGTGCGCGGTATGGGACGCGGCTACAAAGGGAATAAGGCTATAGCAGCTTAGTGTCGGCGTCCTCAATGCCCCAATAAGCGGACATTTCATCAGTGTAAATCGCTTTCGGGATACTCTCACAAAATTGGTCAATGCGGCGAAACTTCCATATTCGGAGTTGGTGAAGGCCGCGTAGCTTCTTCAGGAACTCCAATAAAGCATCTCGCTGAACAGTTTCATCATCCGAGTCGTTCCAGTTCCTGATAAACTCCCGTATTTGAGCAGCCAGCCTAAGAGTCTGTTGCTTAATCGGCGGGTCTTGGCTTCGCCAATCTGCTGTCGGTATGGTCGCAAAGTGATCAATCTTATGCGTTACGGAAGCGGTCACGACTACAATGACAAGACCGATAACTGTAAATAAGACCCAGCCTTGCTTCACGCAGGCCTCGGCTTTCCGTTTTGATGAATTCCCATGTGGGTTTTGCTCCTGGAATATTTTCGACCAAACAATCTCTCGCCCATCGTACCAAACGCCTGAGTCCGCCTGTCTTTAGCTGCATCGAAGAAGGCTGTACGATGCCTTTAACCTTGCGTCGAGCCGATAATCCCGGTAGCAACTATCACGTCTTCGCCGGAACACATTCCATCATGGGTAAGGGAGGTGGGATGTTTCGATCCACTGATAACGGTGATACATGGACGGAACAAAATGGAGGCTTCACAGCACTTGACGTGAACAGCGTAGTGATCAACCCAATCGGTCACATTTTTGCAGGCGCAGCCGGCGGGGTGTTCCGATCAATGAATGACGCCGACCAATGGAGTGACGTCAGCAGCGGATTACTTCCGCCGGGCGGAAATGTCTGGGCGGTGGCGACTGGGGGATTGCCTCCGGAGGATTTGCCTATGCCGGAACTGCTGGCGGCGGTGTATTTCGCAGCGTCCGATCCACTGCCGTGGTGCGGGTCATTCCGAGACCGAGGCCTCGGCCAACGCCAGCACCGCGGCCCTGATGGGCAAGCCCGGGTTAAATAGTTGAAGCGTTGAAGCGTTAAAGCGGTTGTAGCCACGGCGCTGCGTCGCCGTGCCTGCGAGGCAACACAGCAAAGGCGCGCCTCGACAGAGCTGAGGCGGCTACAACAATCCACGACCGAAGCGGTGTTACCATGCGCTGTTCTCAACGCAATCGGATAGGGAGCGCACGCGCTGCTATAGGTTGATCGGCTTCTCTGAAGACGATGTTAATGGCCGAAGGCGCAAGATATCAGGCGGTGAAGCCGCATCACCAACGCGTTGAGGACAACGCGTTCCACCTTCGCGCCGATGAGTCAAGGTGGATCGGCTTCTCCGAAGACGATGTCAGTAAAGAAGCGGAGCACTTCCGCAATGCAGAGCGGGGACTCGCGAGTTGATCGCGAGTCCCCGAAGAAACGTGAGCTAAAGCAGACCTTACGGCCGAGGCGGAGGTGTGGGACGCGGCCTGGGCGTCGGCGTAGGCCTCGGCACCGCGGTAGCAGTAGCCGTCGCGGTTGCCGTAGCCGTCGCCGTCGCAGTCGCCGTTGCCGTTGCAGTTGCTGTTGGCGTCGCACTTCCGCTTACGGTTGCTGTTGCAGTCGCCGTGGGTGTTGGCGAAGGCGACCCGCAAGGACTCACGGGGCAGGTGAAGATTTCCATCGAGTCCAAGACAGTAATACCGTCGGATCCGTAACCGCCTGATAGCCATATGCGGTTAGTGCCGTCGGTGTCCGTCGGGAAGTTGCGCCGGGCAGTGGCGAACGGCAGACCCAGTGACCAAGCTATTAGCCACCGGATCATAGATGTCCACTTCGTTGGACGGATTTGGCGCGGTCCTTCCACCGCCCATGACATACATCTGGTTGCAGAAGTTAAGTGCCCGAGTCTCAGCCTGTCGCTCGCGGTATGCTGGCAATCGTGCTGATAGTATTCGCCACCGGGTTATATACAAAGGAGTTTGTAGTATCGGTAAGAACGCCAGCCGTGATATCGCTGCCCCCACCGGTGTAGATGAGGCTGCCGATGGTCGTCGTGGGTATGTAGCCGAGCGGAACAGGCAGAACAGTAGGCTTCTGTACCCAGGCCGCCGGTGACGGAGTAAACTCCCAGATCTGGTTGGTCCCTTGTCCTCCGTTCGTGACGGTGTCGAACCCGCCCAGGATATAGAGCTTGTTGTTGAAGACCGTGAAGCCACCGGGCAGAACCATTCCCAGGGCACCGGGCCAGGGAGCAGCAACCGGGCTGATCACATCGGTAACAGGGTTGTAGCGGAATACGCGATCGAAAGTGCCGACGACGGTAACTTGCGAACCACCCACGCAGTAGATGTAAGGCGTTCCAGCGTCAGTTAGCACGCCACAAGCCATGTTGTTTACATGCGTGTCGGGGTAAGTGGCCGACTTGGTGGTCCAACTATTGGCGACCGGATCATATTCAAGCGGGTGAGTGAACTCGCTGCCAGCTGAGTCGGACATGCGGCCGCCCATGGCGTAAAACTTGCCGTTAGCTGGGAAAAAGACACCCGCCATGCGGGTTCCGGGGTTTGGCATAGTTGGTCCAGCCGCCCAACTGCAAGAAGCCGGTGTAGCGGTCGGTGTGGGCGTTGGGCTTTGGCCGCCTCCGGCGAAAGTTGAACTTACCGATGCGCGTGTGCCAGTTGAAAGCGCTGGTGTTAGCGTAGTATTCGCCCACGGTCCAGAAGGTCATGTTATCGGTGGGATCGATGGTGGTCATGCTATAATCGCCCCACCGTCCGTTGGTGCCGGTCTGGCTGCCAGTGCCGCTGAACAGCGTAGCTTCCCCTGGCCAAGGTTACTCGGCGGGTCACTGACGAGGCGCCCGGCATAACGAATCCCGGGGAACGCGGTCGAGTTTGACGTTGCGTAGCCAATGGCCGTGTTACCTGCGTTATCGACGGCAATGCTGGGCATAAAGCGATACAAGCCATCGTTGCCGTTGGTCCAGGTTTGCTGCTGAACAGGAGTAGCAGGAAACGTGCCGCCGGTAACATTGAATTGATACCAGCGAACACCCGTTGGCTGGGTGCAAGCCGCGTCGGGTACAAACGGTATTAGACGTCCACAACGATTCCGTGCCAGCGCGATTCTGGTAAACCATCGGCGTCATGATTTTATCGCCCAGGGTATCCAGCATTTGCGTAGTCCCTTGCTGTGGCACAAGGCGAGTAGTAGTATTGGTGAACGCGTCGACGAACCCGCTAACCGTGATCTCGGCATTCGGAGTGTGGTTGGCGCCAAGGCCCAAAGTTGAATTCGCTGGCGTGACAAAATCGACATGAAAGAACCTGGCGTGGACTTGGGTCAAGGTCACGCCGCCGGTAGCCGGGCTATCGATTGCCAGCAACATTTCATCCCTGCCCGCAGGTGGCGCAGTGCCCGTGCGAAAGGTCGCAGGGACAAAGCTGTAGGAATCGCCCACGCCGGCAAGAGGGACGGTGAACGCTACGGCCGTGGGGTTCGGCGTCCCGGTCCCGGCAAGCATCGCCGCGCGGTCGAGTGCATAAACGCGCACGCCTTGAAAGGCAAGGGTCGGGCCATCAAACAAATTGACCGTCAGGTGATAGGCGCCGCCGGGCTGCGGGTTATTCCACAACGCCATCTTGGGGTAATCACCCATCCAAGTCGGATGCGCGGGCTCATGTTGCAGCGCATAAAGAAACCAGCCGCCCGCTACCGGATCAGGCGTTTGTGATACAGCGAAGCATTGCCAGAATGGCCCGGAGCCAGGAAGCCCGCCAGGAAACGCGAAGTCGCTTATGACCCAGCGGTCAGCCACCTGATCGTATAAAACAAAAGGGTCACCGTCGTTTGTGTTTTGGCACGGTGTGCCGACCAACGGGGCAAAGAGTGTAGTTGTACGTAACCGGGCCCGCCAGCAAGGTGCCGGTTTTGTTATAAACCGCGAATGCAGTGTTGATTGCTTCCACGTAATGATTCGGGCCGACATCGCCATCGGTGTCTGGTGGCGCGCAAGCGCAGAACTGGGCTGCAGCACCGCCCTCAAAGGTCAGCATCGGAGGCGGCATCGTGCCCATGGGGCGGAAGATTCCTTTCAGCAGCGACTGCAGCCACGGCGAGCGTCGCTCGTGGTGGCGGCGGTCCTGTCTCCGGGTGTGGATAGCGCGTCAGACCGTTGCTCCTCAAATTCCGCTTCCTGTGGAATGTAAGGAAGATTTCGCAAGTCCTGGTCGAGACGAACCGGGCCGACCATTTGCACTACGTCGGGCGACTGTGTGCCGGGAGCGTCCTGATTGTACCGGGCCGATTGTTTTGTTGGACGGGCTTTGTGCGATTTCCCTGCGCGAACAGCGCCACAGCGATGCCGAGCAGGCAAAAGCACAGAAGCAGTTAAGATGCGAAGATTAAAGAAGGCAGATTTTGAAGTGGATTTTTTTCATGAATGAAGTGGAGTTTTTTCCTCTCCGGTGAACCCGAGACGAGTAATCTTAAACCCTACCTGAGATAGAGAGAATGTCAATGATTATTTTACTTCTGCGTGAATTTTGGAATTTGGCACCGGTGATTATCTCGCAGCCGGAGACGCAGCCTCACGACGCTTTCCATGCCTGACCGCAGATCGACCGACGACGGCTGTGCACACGATTCGCGATCGCCGATCACCGATCGGATAATGCGGTCGCGACTAACCGGGCGTTAAAATGTCACCGTCACTTGATTTGAACAGGTCTGAGCTGCCTGCGTTCGCATACCTTGATACGTGTAGGTGGCATGGCCACGGCCACCAGGGGAGTCAGTGTAGAAACCGTCGTTTCCCGTCGTGGCGACCACCACGCTGTTGCGGTAAATGTCGATATTAGGCGAACTCGCCCCGCTCCAGGAGAGGTCCACCGTGTGCCGACCCTATACTGTAGCCACACGCACTGAGCGTGATCCCGGGCGTCGGGGTCGGAGTCACAGTGGGTGTGGGTGTTGGCGTTCGATAGTTTTAATGGCTGACTGTTATTGTGGTTGTTCCGCAGTCGCCAACGAATCCAGCCGGTAGGCTTTGCGACGTGATTTTCTGGCCGGGATTGCCAATGGTCGTGATGTTATTGCTATTAAATCCGGCAGCTACCCAAGTCTGGGTCGCGCGCCGAATTTGTGTTCCAATAAAATTAGGCACAACACACTGCGTAGGAGTAGGTGTGGCTGTAGCCGTTGCTGTGAGCTGTAGCTGTCGGCGTTGCGCTCGGAGCCACAGTCGCTGTAGCCGTGGCTGTAGGAGTTGGGCTGGGAGCTACAGTCGCGGTCGCCGTTGCGGTTGGTGTAGGCGTGGGCGATGGCGCACCCGCCGTCGACTGCCGATCGTGAAAGGCATCCTGCTGCGAACTGCCGCCGATGCTCATGCGCCCGTCCACCCATGCATGGAGGTGCTGGTTAGAGGAAGCGGTGGCATAGTCGTAGTCGCCCGCATAGGTCGCCTGAATGCCCGGGTCAGGTTGTGCGGGCAGCGGGCTAACCACGTCTGAGAACGTCTGGTCAGACAACCAAGTGGCGCCGTTGTCTGTGGACCTGCGCGCCCACATCCTATAACAGGGAACGCCCGGGCTGCCCCTGGTGCAGCTGGCGCTCTCGCGCCCGTCGTACCACACTGCCAAGAGGCTGCCAGTCGGGCTGACCGAAAGGTTAGGCTGCCACTGAGGACGCGTAGTAGCATCAGTGTTTAACTTCAGTGGCGCGCTGAAAGTCACACCACTGTTAGTAGAACGAATATAATAGACGTCGCCGGGGTCGCTGCCGCTGCCGTGCTGGTCATAGACATAGGAAACAACGTGGTTTAAGACAGCTGGCTCACCCCAGCCCTCGTGGCGCCAGTAACCACCACCATCGGAAAACATGCAGGCGAAGTAACCCACAGCGGTGACGCCCGGTCCGGCAAAGCTGGGGCCGGTGTAGGTATTGGTCCAGGTGTTACCCCGTCGGTTGACCTGAAAAAGAGGTTGTTGTTATTGTGAGGAAAGCCTCCACCGCCTTCGTTCATGCCCGCGATGTACACATCGCCTGTGGCCAGATCGCCCGTGATCTGGACGTCGCGGATAAACGGCGTGCCGCTGGTGATCTGTCGCTGGTTGGTCCAAGTGAGACCGTTGTCAGTCGAGTAGCGGACGAAGAGGGCCCCGCCGCCAACATTGAAGTTGTTCCAGGAAACGTACATCCGCCCGTAGAAAGGAGAGGCTTGGTTGTTATCGGCCCAACCAGATTCTCGGTCATCGTTGTTGTTGTTGTTAATGCAATAATGGGTCCAGCTATTCGCGTTCGAAGGGGTAGTGGACTTGTATCCGCCGAGACCTTGACCGCCGCAGCCCCCGTCCAGCCAGACCGTGAACCAGGTTGCAGTTGGCTTGTTGTAGAGAATAACGGGGTCCCCCACGGTGTTCGAGAAGGGGCTTTGACCACTGCCGTTGGTCAGACGGGTGAATGTGTTGCCGCCGTCCGTCGAGACCGATGCGCCAGAGATATTGATGGGGCTGACATTGCGGCCTCGTGAATCGTTGTACGCGACCACTATTTGGTTGGGGTTATCCGGGTTACTCGCAGTGAATGTTTCCGACTGGGTAACATTGGGAGAAATCTCAGCGCCGGTGACCAGGTCCACGTCGGTGGTACCAAAGGCAAGGGGGTCAACAGTGTTTGAACAAGCCGGGAAAAGCTATGCGAAGGGGAAGCCGCGCCTCCCTCTGCCTCGCCGCAGTAAATCATGATCGCGCCGGCCCGCATGTTTTCTTGCTTATCGATGCCCAGCTCGTGGATCTTGGAGCAATCAAACATGACAGGGACAAGGGGATCAGTGGATTGATTGATAATTGAATGGTTTTGCTGCGCTTGCGCGGAGAACGCGCCAAAGCCGAGTAGCGCGATAAACACACCGACAAGGCAAAAGACTGAAGCAAGTAAGATGCGGAGGTTAAAGAACCCACCTTCGCCGAGGCTACGGCGGGCAGGTGCGGATTGTGAAGTGGATTTCTTTTTCATGGTGGAGTTTCATGGTGGAGGTTTGTTGGGATATCGATTGTTGCGCTAAATGCTTGATAGATCAACGCTTTAACTTCGTCTGCTGCGCATGAAAAGGTCGTATCGTGGAGCAAAATTATAGAGTTCTGGGCGGATGGCCCGTCGTAGCCGTGATTGACTGGATCGATGCGGCGCATCGGTTTCTCGCGAGTTTGTTCTTCGATGACGTGCGCGATAAGTCCGGGTGTGCGCGCGATCATGAATATGCCGTTGAACGCCGCGGGATTCATTCCCAAGTCGGCGAGAATGGCGCCGATCGCGCCGTCTACATTGATCGGGAGCGATTTCTTCGCGTCGGCAAATGCTTTCTCAACTGCGCGCGCCGCCTGCATGTGCACGCCGTCCACGCCAGCTTCGCGCGCAAGTTCGAACAAACGCGCAGTGCGCGGATCTTTGGTGTGCACGCGATGACCAAATCCCGACATGCGTTCACCTGCTTCGCTCATCGTGCGAAGCGTGCGGGTCGCTGCCTCCTCTAAGGAAATAGAGTCGCGCGCCGCGCGATCGGCGATTGCTTTGAGTTGCCGCGCACAATCTTCAATCGCGCCGCCGTGATGCCGATTGATCGACATGACTCCGGCCGCGACCGATGCGCTCAATGTCGCGCCAGTAGATGCAACGTTGCGCGCACTCAATGCGCTGGGAGGCGTCGCGCCGTGATCAATCGATGAGACTAATATTGCGTCCATCAAACGCGCGACGGCCGGCGATGGCAATTCCCCGGTCAGGATTAAATAGACCGCTGCGCCAAAAGAGACGCGTCCCATTAGTTCCGCGATGTCGTAGCCGCGCACCGCGACTTTGTTAGGCTGGATTCGCGTAATGCCGCTGTGCCACACGGCTTTTTTGTCGGCTTCACTCATGAGACTTTGTCCTTTGATTTGCTCCAGAATTTCCACGACCGCACCGGGCAAATCACCAAATGCATCCACCACGGTGGCGCCCGCTTCGCGCAGCGCTTTCACTTTGCCAGCATGCGTGCCGCGACCGCCTTCGATGATCGCACCCGCGTGACTGAAGCGCGTGCCTTCGCGCGCCGCTTTGCCACCAATGTAAGCGATCACCGGCTTGGTGATTTTTCTATCGAGCGATCAGTTGCGACAATTCCTCCTCCTGCGACGAACCGATTTCGCCGAAAATCACGATCGCTTCGGTGAGCGGATCGGCTTCGAACATCAGCGCCGCATCGGGCAGACGAATTCCAATCACCGCGTCCCCGCCGATGTGCACGATGCTTGAAATCCGCACGCCAGCTTGCCCGAGATAATAACCGGTGCTCGACGCCATCCCACCTGAGCGACTGATCACGCCGACGCCTTTCGGGACACCGGGCTTAAACCATTGCCGCGCGCTTTCTGCGCGACCGCCGATCATGCCCACGACCGCCTTGCCGGGACTCAGCGCCCCCAGCGTGTTCGGTCCGAGAAACATTGCGCTGTTCGCTTTCGCCGCCGCGGCGATCTCCATCGCGTCCCACACCGGCACGCGATCGGGCACAAGCACCGCGAGTTTGATCCCTGCTTCAATCGCCGAGATCGCAGCGTCTTTTACACCGGCCGCAGGCACAAACACGACCGAGACATCGATATTGCCTAACGAATTCACCGCTTCCTGCGGCGTGTTGAATACCGGCACGCCAAGCACAGCTCTGTCCGCCTTTGCCCGGCGTGACTCCTCCGACCACGTTCGTTCCGCACTCGCGCATTAACCGCGTGCGCGCCCGCCCTTCGCGTCCAGTGATTCCCTGCACCAGCACGCGCTTTTTCTCGTCAATCAAAATCGCCATTTAACGACCGCCTCCGATCAGTTCATCTAATCCCGGAATCTCAAGCTCCAGGTAGAAGCCTTCGATGCCGGCGAGACGGCATTCGACGTCGCAGGCGAGCAGCTCGGAATCTTTGGTAGCGAACTCTTCATTGGGCAATGCCGCTACCGGAGCGCCGTCGCGATCGATGATTAGTCCGCCTGAATGCGTTTCAACTGCGGCGCGGATCTCCGGCCAACGCGCGGTGTCGATCCAGACACGGCCATTTTTTACCGCGAGCTTTGTGGCGGATGGATCTTTGACAAATTTTGGCACTCGCGGCGTGCGCGGTTTCCATTTTTGCCGCCGGCGCCGGCGACCAGTTCTGCAAAACGCGCGGCGATGAACGCGGGCGTGTCGGTCTTGCGATAGCCTTCGACCGGCGCACGCAAGAGCTTCGACATGCGATGCAAGATCTCCACTGCTCGATCTTCGGTGTTGCCGCCGAGACGAATCACTGCGGGGATGTCGAGATCGAGTTCCCAAAACGCCTTCGCCAAACCGTACGCGGACCAGAATTGTTCCTGGCTCGCAACGCCGGAGCCGGAACCGAAATAACCCACCAGATCGGGTTGGGCCAGAATGATTCGCGCCGCGCGATACACTTTTGATGCAGATGGGTTGCCGCTCGTATCCGTGAAGTTGGCGATCGTAAACCCGGCATTCACGATCGCATCCATCGACATCATCGAGCCGCCGCCGCCTGCGCCGTGAAATCCGACGAGTCCCTTGGATCCTTTCGGTGCCGCCGTTGCCAACTGTGCGAAATAGAATGTGCCGCGATGATCGTTTTGTTCGACTGCGTAAGCGACCTGCTCGAGCGCGTCGGCGGATGATCGAACTCACGTGCAATCTCGATCCCGAGCTCCGGATGCCGCCCAACGGCGTAATCATCAATCGTGATGCGGCAATCGGCCGCGACGAACTCGCCGGTTTTGGTCAGCACCAGCGGATTGATCTCCAGCGAACGCGCTTCGACGCTGCGCGCGGCGGCGAACAATTTTCGGATCGACTCATTCAGCTGCTTCGCATTGTTCGCTGAGAGTCCGCACGACGCCACGGCTTCATCGACTGCTGAATCCAATGGTCCGCGATTCACATCGCATGGAATTCTTCGCGTTGCAGCGGCGCGCTCTTCGATCCCTGTGCCGCCGCCTGCGGCGAAAATGATCATCGGGGCGCGGGCACCGTCATCGATCGCGAACGAAAGAAAAACTCGCGGTCGATATCGATCTTTTCTTCCACCAGCACAGCTTCTACCGGAAACTGTCCCACTTTCATCGCCAACATCCGCTCAGCGTGCGCGCGCACATCCTCTGGTTTTTTGGCGAAGGCGACTCCGCCGATCCCTGCGCGTCCTGTGGTCCAGGCTTGGATCTTAACGACAACTTCGCTGCCCAGTTCCTTCGCAGCCGCGACAGCTTCGTCGGCAGTCGATGCGGCCCGGCCGCGCGGGATTTTGAATCCATTCGCCGCGAGAATGGCTTTGCCTTGATACTCGTGAAGACGCGCCATGATGAGATGTGTCGCGCGATTTTAGCGAGATTTCCGGTGCACGCACGCGTGCGTTACCTAACCGCCAACGGCCTGGTAATGGCCGAGCCCGCGTTGCCACATGAAGCGCGCCCACATCCACGTGAGCAGGAGCCAGCCAGTTTGGATGGCCAGCGCTTGCACAAGATCAGGCCCCTTTAATCGGCCGAGAAAGATCGCCACCGGACAAAACAGCTCGTAATAAAACGGCAGCCATTTCATCACCGCCTGGACGGCGGCCGGCATGATGTCGATCGGAAACATCTGACCGCCGAGGAAATATTCGAACGAATACACGATGAACACGATGGTGGAGATTTCCAAAATCCAGAACGCAAACATCGCCAGACTGTAGGTGATGAAGAATTGAATGAACGCGGCCATCACGGTCGAGATCGCCGCTAACACGTACACCAGCGGATCGTTTGGCAGCACGACGTACTCGCGGAAATAAATGAAGATCACCGCGATTGGCGGCAGAGTGACGAAGCTGTAAACGAGACGGCCACTCAAAAAAATGCTGGTGCGGTACGCGAGATAACTCATCGGCTTCGTGAGCAGCGCATTGATCTGGCCTTCCCGAATGTCGGCGGCTATTTGCCATTCGTCCTCTGTTGGGACGACCAGGTTGCTGACCAGAATCGTGAGCAAATAATAATAAATCATCGAGCCGTAATCGTAGCCGTGCAGTCCGCCGCCACGCTCCTTGAACACGGCCGCCCAGAGAAACACGGTGCCGGCGAGCGGTATCAGCCCGAACAGCGCGCGCAGGAAATAATTCCAGCGATACACGAACGTGTTCTGGAGCCCGATGTTAAAGACGGAAGCGTACTTCGTGATTCTGCTCGTGCTCATGCTCGATGCTCCTAATCGAGTCATGCTGCAATCGAGCATGAGCATGAGTAACGAGCAAACGAGCGATTGAACGTCAGGCGCTGATCGCGTAGGCCTTCGCTCAGCTTCGCGGATCTTCGATCTGTCGCTTCGTGCTGACTGACTTTGCCGCCAATTCTACCGCGAGATTAATCGCGGCGATCATGCTGTCGGGACGCGCGATGCCTTTGCCCGCAATTTCAAATGCAGTGCCGTGGTCGGGACTGGTGCGAGGAAACGGCAGCCCGAGCGTTACGTTCACGCCGCTGTGGAATGCGTGCAGCTTCAACGGAATCAATCCCTGATCGTGGTACATGCAAAGCACCGCGTCGAATTCGCCTTCAATCGCTCGGTGGAAAACGGTGTCCGGAGAAACCGGACCGATGAAAACGAGTGACGAGTGATCGGTGACAAGTGACGAGTTTAAGTTCTTCAATGGCCGGCGCGATGATTTCAATTTCTTCGACGCCGAGTTTGCCGGATTCGCCGGCGTGAGGATTTAGCCCGGCAACGGCAATGCGCGGCGCCATGTTTTGCCTCGGGAGCGCAGCAAACTCCGCGAGCAACAGGCCGACGCGCACTATCTCTGACTGCTTGAGCGCGCGCGGGACTTTGCGCAGAGGGAATGTGCGCCGTGACGAGCGCGACGGTGAGTTTTCCGCCTGTCAAACACATCGCGAAATCTTTGACGCCGCAGCGCTCCGCGAAAAATTCCGTTTGCCCCGGGAATCTGAATCCGACTTCATACATTCGGGCCTTGTGAACCGGCCCGGTCACGATGGCCTCGAGCTCGCCGCGGCGGGCGAGTGTGACCGCCTCCTCGAGCGCAGCTGCGGCGGCGCGCGCAGTTTCCGGTGTCGGTTCGCCGGGCTTACAATTTGGCTGCCGGCCGAGGACGACGTATTCAGTCGAATCGGGAACGCGTCCCGATTTCAGAGCGAGCTCGACAATCTCCGGTCCGATCCCGGCGCAATCGCCAAGTGTGATGCCAATGCGCTTCGGCGTTCTCGTGCTCATGCTCGTGATCGTAATCGAATTTGTTCACTCGGCACGAACAGGATTGGATCAACAAAGAAGATGAAGACTAAGAGGAAGCGGAAGAGGAAGAGGAAGAGGAAGAGCGGAATGCGTTAGAACGTCTTGATGTAAGCTTTCTGCCGCAGGCTGGCGATCCAGCGCTCCTGAATTTGCTGGGCTTCTTCCTGCACCAGTTTCTTCTCGATATCGGCGCGCACTTCGTTGAGCGACTTTGTGCTGCCGCCGTGTTTATCCTCAACCTTCAGGATGTAATAATTGCCGGCGTAATCGATGATGTTGCTGATTCTGCCGACGGGCATGTTGAAGGCGAACTTTTCCAGCGGCTCCGCCAGAGTTTTGCGCTCGATCACCCCCAGTCGCCGCCGTTGTCCTTCGTGCTGTCCTCGGAATACACCTGCGCCATCTGCTCGAACTCTGCGCCACTGGCGAGCTTGCCGAGCACTTCTTCGGCGAGTTCTTTTTGCGCAGGCGCGCTCGCGGTATCTTTATGGCCGGAAATCATGATCATTCGCAATTTAATCTGCTCCTTGGACGTAAATTCATCGCGATGTTTCCTGTAGTACTCGTCGATCTTTGTAGGCGAAATAATGGAGTTCGTCTTTACGTTCTTGCTGCGCATCGCTCCCACAATGATTTTTCCATCTCCTTTTGTTTGAACTCGCCCAACGTGTAGTTCTGCGCTTCGAGCGTTTTGACAAACGTGTTGCGGTCGCCACCAAACGCTTCCTGAATGATCTGACGTATTCGCTGATCCACGATGTGATCAGGGATTTCGTAGCTTTCTTTCTTGAACGCCTGAATCACGAGCCGCCGATCGATCAGATCTTTTACTGACGAGTTGACGCAGTTCCGTCAATTTTTTCGCTAATTCGTCCCCGGTACTGCTGGCGGAGCAGGCGTTCCTGTGGCGCGGATAGTGAGCGCACTTGCGAATAGGTAATGACCTCACCATTTACGACCGCAGCAATGCCGTCCACGACTGTGGGTTCTCCCTCGGCAGCCGCGACGTTGCAGATCGGCACTTGAGCAAGTGCACCGATTGCCAGCAAAACGGTCACAAATGCACGCATGAAATTACTCATAATTTCTTGATCAGTTCGACAACTTCCGGGAGGTGTTGATCGATTTTCGATCCAACTAAACGGGGGAATTTGCCCGCGACAAGTATAAAATCCCCGTGCCGCGTCAACATCACCTTGCGCTCACGCACTTCCACACGGCTCACCCCTGATTCTGCCGCGGCAAGCTTGATCTCGACCAGCACGAACAAATTGTCAACGGCAGGCGGAAACGCTCCGAAACGATCGCGCCAATCGCGGCGCAATCGCTCGAGCTGCTCGCGCGACGTAATCTCCGCAATCTCACGGTACGAACGTATGCGCATGGCCGGGTCGCTCACGTAGGCGACCGGAATGAATGCCGGAATGCGCTCGGGGAGAGGCGCTTTTCCAATCCCGACAGCATTCGGGGCTGGAAAGCCGATGGGTTTTGTGGGCGGCGCGATGAACTCTGCTTCGTTTGTCACCACAAAATCAAGGCGCACGTCCACATCCAGCCGGAGTCGTGGTTTTTGTCCTTTCAACTGCGCCACTGCCTGCTTGAGCAACTGGCAATACAAATCGAAACCCACTGTTATGATGTGGCCGCTCTGCGCGGTGCCGAGAATGCTGCCCGCGCCGCGAATCTCCAGATCGCGCATGGCGATGCGAAAACCAGCGCCTAACGAGCTGTATTGCTTGATCGCACTGATCCGCTTGCGCGCGGCGCCGACTGTCATCATTTCGCGCGGCAGAAGCAGATAGGCATACGCCTTGTGCTCGGCCCGCCCGACACGCCCGCGCAATTGATACAAGTCCGCGAGGCCAAATTGATCCGCGCGATCGATGATGATCGTGTTTGCATTCGGAATATCGAGACCGCTTTCGATGATCGTCGTGCAAACGAGCACATCTGTTTTCCCGGCGATGAATCGCGCCATCACAGCTTCCAGTTCGTCGGCGTCCATCTGGCCGTGGCCGATTTCCATTCTGGCCTGCGGACAAAGATGCAGCGATCCGTTCGCGCACGCGTTCGATCGAGGCGACGCGGTTATGCAGAAAGAAAACCTGGCCCTGCCGTTCCAGTTCGCGATCAATCGCGGCGCGAATGATCCGTTCATCGTACGCCGACACGACCGTTTCGACTGGCAAACGATTGAGTGGGGAGTCTCGATCGTGGACATGTCTTTCGCGCCCACCAGTGAAAGATAGAGCGTGCGCGGAATCGGTGTGGCGGAAAGTGTCAGCACATCGACGAGCTTGAAGAGCTCTTTGAATTTCTCTTTATGCAGAACGCCGAACCGCTGTTCCTCATCAATCGACGACCAGACCGAGGTCCTTGAAGACGACGTCGCCGGAAATGAGCCGGTGCGTGCCTATGACGATATCGACACCGCCTTCGCGCAGCAGTCGCAGCACTTTTTTCTGTTCGGAGTGCGAACGAAAACGGCTGAGCATTTCGATCCGCACCGGGTACTCGCGCATGCGCTGCCGGAACACTTCGAAATGTTGCTGAGCCAAAACAGTGGTTGGCGCGAGCACGGCCACTTGCTTCCCGTCCATGACTGTCTTGAACGCGGCGCGCACTGCGACTTCCGTTTTGCCAAAGCCAACGTCGCCACAGATCAGGCGATCCATCGGCCGTGGCCGTTCCATGTCGATCTTCGTGTCGATGATCGCCTTCATTTGGTCCGGCGTTTCGCGGAACGGGAATGAACGTTCAAATTCGGCCTGCCATTTCGTGTCCGGTGTAAACGCGTAGCCGGGTTGCATTTGTCGCTCTGCCTGGATCGCCAGCATTTTGCCCGCATAATCGAAAATGGATGCCGCGGCTTTGATTTTTGCTCGGGTCCATTTGCCATCCCCGAGCGAGCTGAGCGGTGGCGATTTTTTCCTGCGCCGACGTAGCGTGAAACGAGATAAGCTTGCTCGAGCGGCACGTATAGCTTCGCTTCATCGGCGAACTCGAGTGACCAAGACCTCCTGCGGTTCGTAGCGCGGACATCTTGTCTGCGGGCCAGCCGCGCACGCGTTCGGGCTGAATCGGCAGGCGTGACGCTCGTCCGGCAGGCTGGTGCGCCTGTGCCTACGAGGAAACTTTTACCAGCCCCAGGAATCTTCCGATGCCGTGCTCGAGATGGACGACCAAATCGCCTTCAGCGAGTTCGCTGAAATCGATTTGGGCGCGGTGACGTTCGGCGCGTCGAAGCCGCAAGAGCCTTCGAGGATGGACTGCGAATCGTCCGAACAACTCGGCGGCCGAGAGAACGACGAGATTGGCCGCTGGAAAACAAAATCCGCGCGCGAGCGAACCCTCCGACGAAATCGACTCCCTCAACCGTCCCCTCCATAATTTCGCGGAACCGCTCGATCTCACCTTCAGTCTGAAAATAAATTACGATCCTGTCGTTGTTCGCGCGCCATTCTTTCAAGCGCTCGACGAACTGCGCGCGTTTTGCCTCGGCGAGCACCAGATCGCCGGCGCCAAACTCTCCAATCTCGCAATCCTGAAACGCGCCGCTGAAATCTTCCGGACCAGTCTCAATCCACCCTTCGCTGATTTGGACGTGCGCGTTTGAAATTCCGTCAGGTTCGACATCTATGATCAGATCGCGCTCGCGAACGTAGTCGCGAACGTTGCCGCTTTGGTCTTCTATCAAGGAAGGGCGATCTCAGATCGCCCGGCGACTGGAGACCGCCGCTCCTTGATTCAGCAGAATATCGATCGAGCGCAAATCGCGCACGGAAGTTTGCGTATCGATGTCGAACTCGCGCAGCGATTCGATTTGGTCGCCGAAAAATTCCAATCGAAACGGCAACGGCGCGTGCCACGAATAAAGATCGACAATCCCGCCGCGGACAGCGAACTGGCCACGAGTCGTGACTTGTGAGGCGCGTTCATAACCGCTGGCCGCGAGTCGTTCGAGAAACTCTTCCATCTTCGTGGTCGCTCCGCGCCGGAGTTGAACAATCGCAGATTCAAGGCTTCCGCGTTTCGGCGCAGCCTGATCGAGACTTGCTCGTGTCGCCACGATGATCCTCGGGCCGGTGTCGCGCTCGATTTGCAAAAACAACGCCAGCCGTTCCGCTGTGATTTCCGGATCGGGCAAGACATTTTCGATCCCGGTCAACTCTGCTTCTGGCAGGAACAGCGCGTTGGGCTGCCAGTTGAGCAAGCTTCGTAAAAGACCTCCTGAGAATGAACGCTGGGGCAGAGGACCCAAATTGTGGAATCAGCAGCATGCTGTTTATCGAGTCGACAGCCGTGATAGGCGTTTGCGAGAACGGCAGCCAGAAATGGCTGCGCCGGCTGGATTACATGGGAAAATCGAACGGGCCATTCAGCTCGTTGTATCGCTTCGAGCTTGCGCGCCGTGGGTTCGCTCGCTGTGACGCGCTCCAAAAGTTCCGCTGATTTTTCCACCGCAAACTTTACGCCAAATCAGGCAGAATTGTAGCCGCTTAAACGAGCTGTAGCGTGCGCTGTCCTCAGCGCAGAAGTGCCGCGCGGCGCAAAAAGATCCGCTGAGGACAACGGACTCTACACGACCGTATTCTTGCGCCTTCGGCGATTTCATAATGGCATCGTCTTCAGGAGAAGCCGATCCACCAGGGTGGAACGCGTTGTCCTCAACGCGTTGGCAACCAAGCGCGCGAAGCGCAGTTACTACATTTCGCGGCCGATCGCTGCGGCGACTGCGCGCAGGCGGGGGACGAGCTCGGCGAAAATTTCCGGCGTGAGCGCCTGGTTACCATCGCTCTTGGCCTGCTCCGGTGAATCGTGCACTTCGATCATAAGGGCGTCCGCTCCGGCAGCAACAGCGGCGAGAGACATCTGCGGCACGAACTCGCGGAGACCGAGGGCGTGCGTTGGATCGACGATCACCGGCAAATGCGTTTTGGATTTCAAAATGGGAACGGCGCTCAAATCGAGCGTGTAACGCGCAGCGTTGTCAAACGTGCGGATGCCGCGCTCGCACAGGACCACGTTGGGGTTGCCCTCGTTCAGGATGTATTCCGCGCTCATGATCAAATCATAAATTGTGGCGCTGAATCCGCGCTTCAGCAGCACGGGAAGCGTGCTACGGCCTACCTCTTTCAAGAGCGAAAAGTTGTGCATATTGCGCGTGCCGACCTGAAGGCAATCCGCATATTTTTCGATCATCGGCAGATCGCGCGGGTCCATGACTTCCGTCACCACCGGCAGGCCAGTCTTCGCGCGCGCTTCGGCGAGAAAACGAAGTCCTTCTTCGCGTAGGCCCTGAAAACTGTACGGTGACGTGCGCGGTTTAAACGCGCCGCCGCGCAAAATTCTTGCGCCGGAGTCTTTCACAATCGTCGCGATGGATAGAATCTGCTCTTTGCTTTCAACGGAGCACGGCCCGCAAATAAGAACGACGTCTTCATGTTCGCCCAGGCGAACATCGCCTATTGCCACGGAGGAAGCGCCGCGTGAATCGCGTGCCGCAAGTTTGTACGGCTTCAGCACGGGCACGATCGCTTCCACGCCGGGCATCGCGGCGATGGCCTTTTCCCGGAGGAGTGCCTCAGGCCCGATGACGCCGATGATCACCCGTGATGCGCCCCGGCTGATTTGCGCCTCAAGCCCAAATTCGCGAACGCGCGTGATGATCCGCTGGATCTGTTCCTCGGTGGCGTTGGGTTGCGTGATTACGATCATATTCCTCTCGCGGGATGATGAGAATGACGTGAGCAGGAATTTTCTGCAAGCATAGATACTCGTTCGCAAGAGGCCGTTGCGCCGGATGTCAGGATTCCAGCCCAGCCTGACTCTGTAGGGCGAGCTGTTGGCCTGTCGCTCGGGATTGCCAGGCGACGCTCGAAATCCCAGTCAGCCAGGCTGGCTGACATTCCATGCGACCTAGTTGGTAATCGTTACCGGCGTTCCGACTGACACGGATCTGAAGAAATTTTCAGCCATGAATTCAGGCATCCGGATACAGCCGTGCGACGCTGGATAGCCGGGCAAATAACCGGCGTGCAATCCTGTCCCCGACACGATGCGCATAAAGTACGGCATCGGCGTGCCTTGGAAGTGTGTGCCTGGCGGTTTCGGATCTTTTTTATCTCGATGTTGGCAACGACTACTTTGCCGGACGAGTCCACATAATCTCCGAATAAACTGGAGGCGTGGTCCTTGTCCTTCTGAATGATCTTATAATTGCCAGCTGGAGTATTCAGTCCTTCGCGACCGGTGGACAATTGCGAAACACCCGACGAGCACGCCGCCTTTGTAAAAATAGGCGCGCTGTTCTCCGAGGCTGATCTTAATGGAAGGACTTCCGCTGGCGTGATCGCCGTCCCAATACGAGACGGTGTCGCGCGGTGGACCACCACCGCCACCCTGCTGGCCGCCGTAAACGCCGCCCACATACTGGGTGTTGCCCGAATAGCGCGGATCTTCGCCGCACCCTGTGACGAATAAAACGAGCCCAATAGAGAGAACTCGCATAAAAGCTTAAGGATGGAACGTTCCATAATTTTTCGAAGGGTTTTAATGCGCAACTCGCGCAAAAGTCAAGGGGTCACCGCGACAAGGTGCTTTGTCATTTCGAGCGAAGTCGAGAATGAAGCGGCTGGGGAAGCCGCGACATGGACGGAAAGGCCGGAGGCTGAGCGAACGGGAAGTGAGCGAATCAAATCTCTTGCTATTTCTGATCGGAAAAATCAGAGATGTCTCCACTTCGGTCGACATGACATGGGCATTACTTGCACCATTGATCCACCCAATCGTTTACCGTTTTGTACCAAAGCCGCGAATTCTGCGGCTTGAGCACCCAATGGCCTTCGTCGGGGAAATACAAGAACTTCGACGGAATCTTCAATCGCTGCAGAGTCGTGAAGAGTTGAAATCCTTCGCTCACGTCGAGCCGATAATCATTCTGTCCGTGAACCACCAGTGTTGGCGTTTTGAATTTGTCGGCGAACAAGTGCGGTGAAAATTTCCGGTACAGCTCGCGGTTCTTCCACGGCGGCCCTTTGAATTCCCATTCCGGAAACCAAAGTTCTTCCGTCGTGCCGTACGCGGACTCCGTATTAAACATCCCATCGTGCGACACGATGCATTTGAACCGGTTCGTGTGGCCGAGGATCCAGTTAGCCATGTAACCGCCGTAGCTCGCGCCCAGCGCTGCCTCGCGGTTTTTGTCGATGAACGGATACGTCTTCTCCACGTAATCGAGCCCCTTCATCAGATCGACATACGGTTTGCCGCCCCAATCGCCGCTGATCGAATCGGTAAACTTCTGCCCGTAACCGGTCGAGCCGTGGAAATTGATCATCACCACCACGTAATTTCCGGTCGCCGCGAACAACTCCGCATTCCAGCGATACGTCCACTCGTTTCCCCACGCGCCCTTGCGGTCCGCCGTGGATCAAAAATTTCAGCGGATACTTCTTGTTCGGATCGAATCCCGGCGGCTTGACCATGAAACCCTGAACCTCTTCGTCATTCGCGCCTTTGAACGTGAACGACTCCAACGGCTGCATGTCGATCTGCGACAACAGCGCGTCGTTCATGTGGGTCACCTGCATCGGTTCGGCTGTGATCTGTGCCCTGACGGCAGACGCCCAAATTTCGTTAGGCGCGGAAATCGACATTCGAGTGAACAGCAATCGATTTCGAGACCCGCTGAATACGCAGGTCATCGGCATGCATGTCAGCTGGATTCGAACTTGTGTGGCTCTGTCAGTGCTTGTTCTTCAGTGGCGAACTGCACAAAATAGCGGCGATTCGCCGTGATCTTCCGCCGCAAACAGCGATCTATCCCGATCCGGCTGACCATGCGAAGCTGCCGACGGATCGATCAAACTTCTCGGTCAGATCGCGCGTCTTTCCTGATTGTCGATCTTGCACGAGCAGCCGCCATTTATCGGCTTCGAAGCCGGCGCGCGCTTGCGAGCGCCAGGCGAGATATTTTCCGTCCGGCGAATAGAGCGGCGTCGTGTCGGCGCCGGGACTGGTGGAAATTTTCTTCGCGGTGCCTCCGCTAATCGGCACGACGAAAATTTCGTTGTTCGTGCTGGTCGCTTCGACCTCGTCGATGTTGCTGGTGTACGCGACCTCCTGGCCGTCGGGCGAAATCGCATACATGTCCTGGCCGCCGAGATTGAACGGTGGCACATCGTGATCGCCCGGCGTGAGATCTCTTGGTGTAGTGGCGGCCGTGCCGGCCGCAGTCCCATTTCCCGCGCCCGACACGGGCGCCTCTACACTCTGCACAAACAGATGGCTGCGCTTGAATTCGGTGAACGCGCTCCAATGCCGATAGAACAATCGCGAAAAGACTTTCGCTTTCACTTTGCTCTTCTTCAGCTCTTCGTCGCGTTGCTTGTTGCACGCGTCATCTTTGCAATCCGGATAAACCGCCGACACGAACACAATGTTCTTGCCGTCGGGTGACCAGATTCCGCCATCTGCGCCGGTTGAGATCTCCGTCACCTGATGCGGCTTGCCGACGAGCACGCCTGCGTTCCGGAGTCGAAATCGCACATCCAGATTTGCGTCGGATCAGTCGCTTTCGAGGTCCAGATCAAGCGTTTCCCGTCGGGCGAAAACCGCGGGCGCTCCTCGTGATTCGGCGTTGGATTTAATCGCCGCGATTCACCGCCGTTCGCCGGCACGATCCACAAATGCGAAATCCTCGTGTTCGCTTCCAGATCGACGTCTACGCAATCGAAAACAACCCATTTGCCATCCGGCGACGGCACCGGCGCGCCGACGCGCTTCAGTTTCATCATGTCCTCGAATGTGAATGGATGCTTTTGCGATGGCGTTTGCGCGAGCACCGAGGTCGCGAGCAAAAGAAGTGCTGCGAGAAAACTTTCATAAGCGGCCAAGCTTCCGTTTAACTCCGACCGGCGCAAGCAGCGTTCTGGGAGCGCACGCCTCTGGCGTGTTGGCGATCGCATTCTGCGATCGCGAACTTTGCCGACGTTGTTCATTGCCCAGGAGTTTCGAATCAAGACAAAGTTCGTCGCCGCAGAATGCAGCGACCGGCACGCTAAAAGCGTGCGCTCCCCAGAATTCAGCAACGCCCTTGCCTAACGAAACACTGCCTGGCGCGTCGAGGGATTTCGCTGGACCGACTGGCCGCGCGCGGAGAGCGTTAGGTTAGGCGCATTATGGTAAAAATCGAAACAATCAAGAACGGCCCTTACATCGTGACGGGCGAAGTGGAATTGATCGACGCGGATGGAAACAAATTCCCTGTCGAAAAACGAATGGCACTTTGTCGCTGCGGCGCGTCCACCGAGAAACCGTTTTGCGACGGCACGCACTCGAAGATCGGTTTCAAAGCCGCAGAGAAAGCGGTGCCGGAATCGAAGGAATGATCATGTTTGATGTACGATGTTCGATGTCTGATTTTGAGCTACGCGCACGGACATAGGTCAGCACATGAAAATCAGTGTCGCATCTGCATTGCTTGCTTTCGGTTCTGCTAGCGCGTCAGCACTGCGCGCGCCGAGAAAATTTCGCTCGTCGGCGCGACGGTGATTAATCCGGCCGATGGCAAAGTGCTGCCGAATGCCACGGTCGTTATCAACGGCGACAAGATTGAGCGCGTCTCGATGGGCAAACAGGACGCTGCCACGCTCGGGAAACAGATCAGTTGCGTCGGCAAATTTATTCTGCCGGGTTACATCGACACGCACGTGCACTTCTTTCAATCGGCTGATTTGTTCACGCGGCCGGACGGCGCCGATTTTAACAGCGTTCGCCCGCATAAAGACGAAGTCGCGTGGATCAAATCGCATCTCGACGACGACTTCGCGCGCTACATTCGCAGCGGCATAACCAGCGTCGTTGATGTCGGCGGACCGATGTGGAACCTCGAGGTCCGCAAGAAGGCCAACGCAACTGCGAAAGCGCCGCGCGTAGCCGTGGCGGGCCCGCTCATCTCAAGCGTCTCGCGCGAGAAACTCGATCTCGGCGATCCGCCAATCGTGAAGATCGATACGCCCGATCAGGCGCGCGAGTTCGTGCGCAAACTGGCGGAACAAAAACCGGATCTGGTGAAGATCTGGCACATCGTCGACAAAGATCATCCCGTCGATGCCTTCCGGCCTATCGTCCGCGCGACAATCGAAGAGAGTCACGCGCACAAGATTCGTGTCGCCGTGCACGCAACCGAGCTCGAGACTGCGCGCGCCGCCGTGGAAGAAGGCGCGGACGTGCTTGTCCACAGCGTGATTGATAAACCAATCGATGACGCGTTTGTGAAGCTATTGAAGGATCGCCACGTCATTTTGTGTCCGACGCTGGTGGTGTTTGAGCAGTACGGCCGAACGTTTTCGCACCAACTGAATCTCACTCCAGAGGAACAAAAGTGGGGCAACCCGGAAGTGATCGCGTCACTCGACGTCACAAAGATTCCACAGGACAAATTGCCACAAAGAGTCAAAGACGCGTTGGCTGATCCGAAAGCCGCGCTCGATCGGATCAAGAAGACATACGATGTCGCGCTGCCGAATTTGAAGAAGCTCGAAGACGCAGGTGTGACTATCGCCGCCGGCACTGATGCGGGGAACATCGGGACCATTCACGGCCCCGCCCTCTTCCGTGAATTTCAGTTGATGAAAGAAGCCGGGCTCACGCCTATGCAGATACTGCAATGCGCCACGGCGAACGCTGCGAAACTTTTCGGCGGCGAAACCGGTGCGCGTGTCGGCAAACTCGAAAACGGCTGTTTCGCCGATCTCGTGATTCTCAATTCAAATCCGCTCGACGACATCGCGCATGCTTCTGATATCGACACCGTGATGAAAAACGGCGTGGCTTATCCGGCTGATTCGATTTTGAAATGACCTCATGCTCGGGAGCGCACGCGTCTCGCGTGCTGGCGAGCGCATTCTGCGATCGCGAACTTTCAGGGCCCATCTTGCGTCGTACGGACGAGCCTGATTCAAACCAAAGTTCGTCGCCGCAGAATGCGGCGACCAGCACGCTGCAAGCGTGCGCTCCCAGATAGGGTGACCAAGGCTAACGGAGTGAAATCCCTGCTCGCTGCGATGGCTAGCGGAAATTTCCCTATGGCTACGCATCCAACTGAATACGCGCATCCGGAAGCGCTGGTGGAGACTGATTGGCTGGAGAAACATCTCAAGGACGATGGGATCCGGATCATCGAATCGAATGAGGACATTTTGCTTTATGACACCGGGCATATTCCCGGCGCGGTGCACATCGATTGGCGCGCTGATCTTCAGGATCCGCTGATTCGCGATTATATTTCGCCGGAAAAATTTGCGCGGCTTTGCAATCGTCACGGCATTACGCCAGACACCACTTGCATTTTCTACGGCGACAAGGCGAACTGGTGGGCGTGTTACGCGCTTTGGGCGTTCCGTTTGTTTGGTCATGAGAAAGTGAAAATCCTCAACGGCGGTCGCGACAAATGGAAAGCGGAAGGCCGCCCGATGACGCGTGAGATTCCAAAATACGCGGAGACAAGTTATCCGGTGCCGAAGAAACGCTTCGACAAGGAGATTCGCGCATTTTTCGATGAAGCGCTCGGGCAGAGCAAGAGTGGTAAACCGCTGATCGACGTGCGTTCACCGGGCGAATACCGAGGTGAGATCACGCACATGCCCGAGTATCCGCAGGAAGGCGTGCTGCGCGGCGGCCATATTCCCGGGGCGAAGAGTATGCCGTGGAAGACGGCCACGAACGATGATGCCACGTTCAAGCCAGCCTCGGAACTGGCAAAGATCTATTTCGAGCAGTGCGGCGTCAGCCCCGACAAAGACACAGTCGTCTATTGCCGAATCGGCGAGCGCTCCAGTCACACCTGGTTTGTGCTCACCTACTTGTTAGGCCTGAATAACGTCCGGAATTACGATGGTTCGTGGACGGAGTGGGGCAACAAAGTCGGCGCGCCGATCGAGAAGAGCGCAAGCGCACGCCGTAAAGCTCGGGAACGCATGCGCCCTCAGAGTTCAAACGCGCTCGGTTTTTTGCAGCAACTCATGGACTAGCTGCATTCGCTTCCGTTCTTTCCGGCTGGAACGGAGCTTTGCGATCGAGCGCTGAATTCGCCGTGTCCAATTCAAGTTCGCCTTTGTCCCGGGAACGTTGAAGCGGTATTTGCGCGCGAGCAGATCCGGTGATCATGACGATGGCGATCCAGGAGTTACATTTGAAAAGCGCGTCCATCACCGCGGGATAAAAATCTTTCTCGTAATCGAGCTGGTCGATTTTGGAATTCAGTCCGGCAAACAGCGCGATCTTCTCGAGTGTAGCGCGCGCTTGTCGCTCCGTATCGGAGTTCTGGATGCTCGAGTAGCGTTCTCCCATAAGGCGCGAAGCGGTTGGTGATCGTGTGTCGCGTATGTCGCAACGGACACCCGCTCGTACATTTCCCCGGAATGACCATTCCATCGCGGGTTTCCCATTGCGGAATTTTGAATCCCGCGATGCCAAGCGATTGCAGACTGGGCCGCACGTAATCGGGCACCACGCCAAGATCTTCCCCGCCACACGCGCGGCGCCGGCTTCGTCCATGATGACGCGCAGGTATTCTTCGCCTTCGCGCTTGTTCGCTTCGCGGTGTTCGGGTGTGTCGTCATCGCGTGGAACGAAATGCGGCGCGCGTCCGCCAGTTCGCTCCAGCATCTGGTGTTGATCGAGCGGTAGGAATTCTTTGTTCCTCTCGGGCCGCCAGGGAAAGGCATAGACGCGGTAAAATCCCTGGACGTGATCGATCCGGAACAGATGAAAGATCCGTCGGGTACCGCGCACCCGTTCTCGCCACCATTGAAAATTGTTGCCGCGCATGGCGCTCCAGCGGTAGAGCGGAATGCCCCAGTTTTGTCCCCATTTTTGCGTGAACGCGTCGTCCTTGAAATGCGGCTCAGGAGGAGCGCCACCGAACCAATCGAGCAAAAATTCATCGGCACGCGAGAAGACGTCGGCGCTGTAATAACTGACGCCGAACGGAATGTCGCCCATCAGCGCCACGCCGCGTTGCTCCGCATGCGCTTTAACGTCGCGCCATTGCTGCTGTGCGATCCATTGCACGTAACAGAAGAAATCGAGACGGCGCGTCACGGCTGACTGCTTCTCCAGCGGAAGCTCACGCAGCCAATTACGAGCACTTTCGATCGTCTGATGCTGCTGCGGCCACTGGTCCCACGCGGCGCTGCCGTTATTTTGCTCGATAAGAACGCGGAACAATGCGTAATCGCGCAACCAGGACGATTCTTCTTGGCAGAATCGTTCGAATTCTGATTGTCGCTTTTCGTCGGCGCGAGCGGAGAAATTCGCAAACGCCTTCTCGAAAATGCGCTGCTTTAGTTCTTTGACCTGCCGATATTTTACGCGGCCACGGCGCAGGCCCGCGAGGTCGATCTCGGAGAGTGAGTCCGCGAAATCGTTGCGCGTTAAATCCTCGGGTGAACCTGGCGCGAGGTGCAGAGTCGTTGGCTCGATCGCCATCGCACTAATGGCGTTGTATGGGCTGTTATCCGCTCCGGTTTCGTTGATTGGCAGAAGCTGAACAAGCGTGAATCCGATTTCTGCAATCCAATCAATAAACTCCCGCAACGCGCCGAGATCGCCGATTCCCAGATCGTCCTCTCGTCGCAACGCAAACAGCGGCACGAGCACGCCAGCGATTTTCTTGTCCGGCGATAGATTCATGAAGAGAATGACGAATGACGAATGACGAAGCTCGAAATAATGACAAAGCCCGAATAACCGATTGGCATCCTGAGCGAAGCGAAACGCAGTCGAAGGATCCAGCGGAATTGCTCATCGGTTTCGCCACGGGATTCCTCGACTACGCTCGGAACGACGGTCAGGTTATCCCTCATTTGCCATCTGACTTCGTTCGACATTCGCCATTCGGATTTCGTCATTTTCTCCTCTTTACCTGCCAGTCTTCGACGAGGTCGTTTGGAATTTCCTGCAGAAAACGCGACGGCCGCTGGAAGACATCGCCGTAGCCGCCACTCAGGCGCATGTGCGGATAGGTGAGATAAAGCTCGTCGCGCGCACGCGTGATCGCCACGTAGAACAAGCGCCGTTCTTCCTCCAGCGCATCGCGGGTATCGAGCGAGCGGCTGCTGGGAAACATGCCGTCAGTTAGCCAAATCACGAAGACGGTATGAAACTCGAGACCCTTTGCCTGATGCACGCTGGAGAGGTTGACCGCTTCTTTCTCGTTTGTCTGACCCGGCGCAGCTTCCGCGTCAACGTTGCTAATCAACGCCAACTGGGACAGAAATTCGTGTACGTCTTTGAATTGGCGAGCGAATGCTGCGAGCTGGTCAAGGTCTTCTCGGCGGAGTTGGTAATTCGCGAAGTTCACTTTCGCGTAATCGTCGTAAATCGCTTCCACAATCGATGTGATCATTTCCGATGGCGGATTCGGTTCGCCGCCGGGTGCGATTTCATCAAGGGTATGCGCCAGTTGCGTCCACATTTTCTTTGATTTTGCCGGGACGTTCATCGCAAGGAGGCGCTCGCCAAATTTGTAGTCCCGCGACTGCGGGATGACCTCGGCTGGCGCTGAGGTCGCTTCCGAGCCGGGGTCACCGCCCCGGCTACAGTATCCGCCGTCCATCTCTGCCACAGATTTTCCGCGGTGCGGTTGCCGATTCCGGGAAGCAATTTCACCATTCGATTGAATGCGACTTCATCGCGCGGATTGGCTATGAAACGGATGAACGACGTTACGTCTTTGATGTGCGCTTGTTCGAAAAACCGGATGCCGCTGGTGATTTGGTACGGGATGCCCCGGCGTGAAAGCTCCAATTGCAGCTCGAGCGCGTGATAGTGCGCGCGGTAAAGGACCGCGATGTCGTTCAGGTCAATGTTTTCATCGCGCAGCTCGAGAATCCGCTGGGCAACAAACTGCGCCTGTTCCGAGCCATCATTGAGCGCGACTAACGCCGGCCTGAGCGTCTTTGATTCGCGCGTTGCGCTTAAGTGTTTCCGGAATTGCTGAACATTTGCGGCGATCGCCGCGTTCGCCACCTCCAGGATTTCCGGCACACTGCGGTAGTTCATTTCGATCTTGAACACCTGCGCATCCGGATAGCGCTTCGGAAATTCGAGAATGTTTTGGAAGTTCGCGCCGCGCCAGGAGTAGATCGATTGCGCGTCGTCGCCAACCACCATCAGGTTGCGATGGTCGCGCGCGAGCAGGTCGACAAGGTCAGCCTGGATTTTGTTCGTGTCCTGGTATTCGTCGACCAGAATGAATTGAAACTGGCGCCGGTAGATTTCCGCGATCCGCTCGTGCTGCTGAAACATTAACAACGTCTTTTGCAGGAGGTCGTCGAAATCCACCGAGTTCGTCGCCTTCTTCTTTTTTTCGTATCGGTCCCGAACGTCTTGGATTTTGTCGAGCAACGGCAGGAAGTAACGGAAACTTTTCCGCGAGCAATGCCTCCAGCGGCATCTCCGTGTTCACGACGAAACTGAAGATTTCCGCGAGCACATCACCTTTTGGAAACCGGATTTCCTTTGGATCAATTCCTGCGCTTGCCACCACCGTATTGATCAAATCCTTTTGATCTTCGCGGTCCATGATGGTGAAGCCGCTCGAGTAACCGAGCGCCGTGCCGTGTCTGCGCAAAATCCGGTTTCCAACCGAGTGGAATGTCCCGCCCCACAGTCCGCTGGCATCCACCGGCAGCAGATTCGCGACGCGATTCAGCATTTCGCGGGCTGCTTTGTTCGTGAACGTGAGCAGCAGAATATTTCGCGGATCGATCCCGTTCTCGAGCAGGTACGCCACGCGATACGTGAGGGTGCGCGTTTTTCCCGAGCCTGCGCCGGCGATCACAAGGATCGGTCCGGGCGGAGCAGTGACGGCCGCGAGCTGCTGTTCGTTCAGCTCAGCGGCGTAATCAATGTGGACCGACGTTGATACCGGCGCGCGTTGCAGGCGTGTATTGACGGGACATTAGCGATTGCGGATTGCGGATTGCGACTGCGGAAACGAACCGCAGCGCAAGCGTATCGCGCAAACTTGCGCCTGAAAATCGTCGGTGACCAGCTGATTTAAGCAGCTATCACCATGGCGCGCTTCCGGGCAGTCGCGTCGAGAATCCGCTTTCGCAAGCGCAATGATTTCGGCGTCGCTTCCACATACTCATCGATGTCGATGTATTCAATCGCGCGCTCCAGACTCATGCACAGCGGCGCTTCGAGCTGAATCCCTTTGCCTTCACCCTGGCTCCGCATGTTGGTGAGATGTTTTGCTTTACAGGGATTGACCGGCAAATCTTCCGGCCGCGCGTTTTCGCCGACGATCATTCCTTCGTAAACGTCTTCCTGCGGGCCGATGAAAAGCCGGCCGCGCTCCTGAATGTTGTTGAGCGCGTAAGCCGTGCTGACTCCCGATTCCATCGACACCATCACGCCACGACCGCGTCCTCCGATTTCGCCTTTGAACGGCGCGTATTCGCGAAAGAGATGACTCATCAATCCTTCGCCACGGGTCAGGTTGACGAGATCGGTTTCAAAGCCAATCAGGCCACGAGTCGGAATAATCGCCTCGATCGACACGCGCGTCGCGTGATGATCCATGCCAACAACCTCACCCTTGCGATTGGCAACCGATTGCAAAATGTCACCGAGATTTTCGTTCGGTAGATCGACATAAAGATTTTCCAGCGGCTCGAGCACCGTAGCCATTCTCTGCCCGATGGAAAATCACCTCGGGACGCGAGACCATCACTTCGTAGCCTTCGCGTCGCATTTGCTCGATCAGGATCGCGATCTGCATTTCGCCGCGCGCATTGATCTCAAACGCCCCCGCAGTTTCCGTGTCGTTGACCTCGAGCGAAACGTTGCCGCGCGTTTCGCGAATAAGGCGCTCGCGAATATTCCGCGCCGTCACAAATTTTCCTTCGCGCCCGGCAAACGGCGAATCGTTGACCAGAATGTGCATGCGAATCGTAGGCGGATCGATATCTACAAATTGAAGCGGCGTCCGTTCTTCGCGGTCTGAGAGGGTTTCGCCGATATAAACTTCCTCGAAACCGGTCAGTCCAATGATGTCGCCGGCGGTGGCGTGTTTTATTTCCACCTGCTCCAATCCCGAATAGGTAAAAAGCGCCGTGACCGTGGCCCGCTCACGACGGCCATCGCGGTGAATGCAGACGATGGAATCCCCGACTGCGACGCGACCGCTGACGATGCGCCCGAGCGCAATTCTTCCGAGGTAATCGCTGTAATCCAGATTCGAGACGAGCATTTGAAAGAATGGCTCGCTCGAAATTTTTGGCGGCGGCACATGTTGCACAATCGCCTGGAAAAGCGGCGTCATGTCTTCGTTGTTTTCGTGCAGTTCGCGCACGGCAAAACCGTTCTTCGCGCTGGCGTAAATGATTGGGAAATCGAGTTGCTCGTCGGTCGCCTTCAGTTCGACGAAGAGATCGAAAACCTCGTCGAGGACTTTGTGCGGACGCGCGTTTTCTCTGTCGATCTTGTTGATGACAACGACCGGCTTCAGCTTTGTTCTCCATCGCCTTGCGCAAAACAAAACGCGTCTGTGCCTGCGGCCCATCGTGCGCATCGACAACAAGCAGCACGCCGTCCACCATTTTCATGATCCGCTCGACTTCGCCGCCGAAATCGGCGTGACCCGGTGTATCGACGATGTTGATCCGATAACCGTTCCACTGAAAAGCTGCGTTCTTCGCGCGAATCGTGATTCCTTTTTCGCGCTCGAGATCCATCGAATCCATCACGCGCTCTTCAATCTTTTGATTGGAGCGAAACGTGCCCGATTGGCGCAACAGTTGATCGACCAGCGTCGTCTTGCCGTGATCGACGTGCGCAATGATAGCGATATTACGGATCTTATCCATTGAAGGGAGGCTCTCCCGAGAGGGGGCCGCAAACACTACGAGAGACGACAGTTTAGTCAAACTGAAGCGACGCGGGCGCGAAATCTAAGTTTACAGGTTTGGTAGCTCTGCAGTGACTAAGCCACGTGGTGAGAACTTTTGGCCGACCGCTTTTGGGTTGATAATCTACGCTGCGCTACAAAACGGGCTCGAGCGCGGCCAGATGCACAGAACTGCAGCAACCAGACGTTCGCAAATCACGTTCTGTGACGATGGAGAATTGCCGCACACACCCGGTGCATGCCGTTGGCAAGGGATTGAAAGCGAGTTAGCGGCGACCGAGCCTTGGCGCGCCATCAATCGCAGCGTAGCGACCGAAGAGACAACACCACGTCGACACAAAATTTGGGATCGCCCGGAACGGACGATCCCAAACATTCTTTAGCGAGAGCTGTTGTGCGCTCAGGTCTGTCTGTGATTACCGCTAGTTGCAGCCAGGTAGCTTGAAGGTGCCGATTCGCGTCTGCCAACCTGCTGTTGACGACTGCTCTGACCCGCCAACGTGTAGTACTCGTTGACGTACCAGAACGTGCAATCGTCGGTCGGATCGACCGTTATATCCGTGTAGTCTCCCCATCGCGAGTTGGTTGTCCTCTGCACGCCGGTGCCATCGATGATCGTGCCTTCGCCGAGAGTCATCTGGCCTAACGGATCGCCCGCGAGTCGGCCGGTGTAGCGAATGCCCGGGAAGCACGGTCGTCCCGTTCACTACGCTATATCCCAAGGCCATGTTCCCTTTCTTATCCATGGCGACGCTTCCCATCCAGCGATGAACGCCGTCGCCGGGCGCGTACGTTCCCTGCTGGTAAAGGCTGTAGGTGCCGCTCCGTCACGCCGGATCTCGTACCCAGCGTGCTCCGGCGACGCCGGGAGTTGCTTCAACCGACTGGTTGGTCACCAAGCTCTCGTAGGTCTTAAAGTTCCGGTAAGCTAACCGAAAGGTCGGCCGCTGCCGGTATGACAGGATGTCGAGGTACTGGGCAGGGTCCACGATTCCCGGCTGTGGCAGGCAGTCGCGTGCGGTCGGTGCGCAGGGAAAAATCGAGTCGAACGGCGCTGTGGGAAGTTGAGTGTTCAACTCCAGCGACGCGATGGGCGTCGATCGCCACTTAATGAATAGATCCCAAATGTTGATCGCGTCGAAAGTCGCGCCGTAATCGGCAGTCGTCGTCCTGCGTTCCGATGATCGGAATCGCCGTGTCTGTTTTCGGCTTCTGTTTGCCGTCGACGTCTGCCGGCAGCAGACCGTCTCCAACGAGTGGCAGCAGCAGTCTGGATCGTTCCCGTCGATGAAGAACCTCACGCTTCGCGCGTTCGGATCACCATCCGTCATCTTGTTCTTCTCAAGCGCGTAAACGCCGATGCCGTACTCAACAGTCGGTCCGAACTCACGTGTTGTGATCACGTAAGAGTCCGTCCAGTTGCCGTATTTCGGGTAGTCTGGAAAGTTCGGTCCAGTCGAGAACGCGTAGCGGTAGTAGGAGCCGGTCGGATCGCTGGTGGTCGAGATCGCGACGCAATTCCAGTACTCCGGACCGGCGGTCGTGAACTGCGACAGCAACCATCGATCCTTGAACTGGTCGATGCAGAACGACCGGATCGCCCGACAGGATCGGTGCAATCCGTGAACCGGAAATCCGGCCCAAAGCGAACCAGTATCGACCGGTCCTAGCAGCAAGTTGCCCGCCTTGTCATACACAGCAAAGACCAGATTGATCATCTCGACGAAATTGTTCGGGCCCACTTCGCCGTTCGGGTCTGGTGGATTCACCCGGAATCCAAAGACGTTGAAGTTGTCTAGATTTGACACTCCCTTCGAAAGTCAGCAGCGGAGCCGGGATGGTTGGCGTTGGGTTCGAAGAGCTGCAACGCTCCATCGAGACCTCGAGCCCTCGCTCGATGAGCCACGGGACCTTCTGATTCTCGCTCGTTCTGGTCGCATTTCCAAGTATCGTGTCCGGTGGATACGTCCGAGGTCTCGCGATTGGCTGCAAACTTCGCAGCGCAGGTGAGACATCAAAAGCCACCGCTTTGGAGAATTTTGGAGTTAACGGATGCATGCGCGGTCGCGGCTGAGCAACGGCGGGCGGCGATACCGCCAGGAACACCAATGCTGCCGCGGCTAGCACAAGGAGAACTGCAGCCAGAATACGCAAATGTGTAAACGCACGATTCCTACTGATTCGACGGAGTGTCTTCATATGTTTTTAGCTGAAGTTGGAGTTGGAGTTTGATTTATTCCCTACGCTGTTTCCCGACATGCACGTAGTCTGCTGACGTCACGAAAAGCCGGTCAAGCCTTTTAGTCTTACATTTCTTGTAATGCGGACACGTTGCTTGATGCTGGCACAAGGCATCAGCAGCCGTCGCTCTCGAGCGATCAACGATGGCACCTGATCGCTGCCAGGGTTTGATTCGTTACGCTGCGCTATGAAGCAGGTTCGAGCGCGGCTGTGCTGGTGAGCAGGTTCAATCCACTTGCCGTGTTCGCGAATCAAATCTTTGAGTCGATCGACTGCTTCTGCTTCGGGAATGTTGAATTTCACTGCGGTCTTGCCGACGTAAAGATTCACTTTGCCGGGCGCGCCGCCGACGTAGCCGAAATCCGCATCGGCCATTTCGCCGGGACCGTTCACGATGCATCCCATGATGGCGATCTTTACGCCCTTCAGGTGCAAGGTGGCTGCTTTGATTTTCGCCGTCGTGGTTTGCAGATTGAACAGCGTCCGTCCGCAGGACGGGCAAGCGACATAATCAGTCTTGAAAATTCGCGAGCCGGCTGCCTGCAAGATGTTGTAGCGACAAACGGAGCGCTTGTCCCGGCGCTTCCTCGCCTTGCACCAAGATCGCGTCGCCGATCCCGTCGCAGAGTAGCGAGCCGATGTTGGTGGAAGCGGTGAGAAGAGTCTGTGAGGAATTCCAGTCATCTGGGCGTAGCGAGCGAGTCGAAACCCGCACATGGCGGTCTTCTCATGGGCCGTCTCGACTTCGGTCAGCTTGCGTCCTTCGCTACGGCATGACGAAACATCCTTCAACAAGATTGGATGCCGCGCGATGCAACTTCGCCGCCAGCAAACGGAATGCCGCGATCACTGGAAGATCGATTTCGTCTCGTGACGGTGACAAACTGCGCAGTTTGGCTTTGCGTTGAGTTTCCGCAATCGCCGTCATCATCCCGTGGATCGACTTCGCGATGATGTCCGCATCCTCGTAAACAATCTCCGGTTTGTAATCGCCCATTCGGTCGATCTTGTGCGCGATCTTGTCGAAGTTCGCCTGCCGCACCACGACGCGAATCAATTCGTCTCCGCCGAGTTTCACTCCGTCGCGCTCGATCTTCTCGGTCGCGCGCCGCTGGTATGAGAACGGATCGAAAGAAAGTTGGACGTTCGAGCGCTGAGCGTTGAGCGTTGGACGTTTTGTCGAATGTTCTCGATGAGCGCTTTCGCCACGGGAATTTCGTGAGGACTATCTTCCGTGAGCGAAACGCGGATCGTATCGCCAATTCCATCCGCCAGCAGCGAACCGATTCCGATCGAGCTCTTGATGCGCGCATCTTCGCCTTCGCCGGCCTCGGTTACTCCGAGATGCAGCGGATAATTCCAGTCCGGGCCGAGCTCGTTTAATCGCGCCACAAGCAGTCGATAGGCAGCGATCATCACCTTCGGATTGCTCGCCTTCATCGAGAAAACGAAATCGTGATAGTCGAGGTCGCGCGCGATCCGCGCGAACTCGAGCGCGCTCTCCACCATGCCCAGAGGTGTATCGCCGTAGCGATTCAGGATGCGATCCGAAAGCGACCCGTGATTTGTGCCAATACGCATGGCGATTCCGCGCGTCTTGCACAACTCAACAAGCGGCGAAAACCGCTCACGGATCCGATTTAACTCCGCCGCGTATTGTTCGTCGGTGTATTCGCGGATGACGAATTTTTTCGAGTCGGCGTAGTTGCCCGGATTGATGCGCACTTTCTCGACCCATTTGGCCGCCTCCATCGCTGCATCGGGCTTGAAATGGATGTCGGCGACGATCGGCACATCGCAGCCGCGCTCGCGCAAACCTTTGACGATGTGCTCGAGATTGCGCGAATCCTTCACCGTAGGCGCGGTGATCCGGACAATTTCGCAGCCGGCGTCCGCCAGCTCCATCGTTTGTTGGATCGACGCCTCGGTGTCCATCGTGTCGCAGGTGATCATCGACTGGACGCGGATCGGATTGTCTCCGCCGATGCCGACGTTTCCAACCTTCACCTCGCGCGTGGCGCGGCGATGAGTACTGAAGAGGATTACTGCAATAGTTCACGAGAACCGAAATGTACGAAGACTCGAGCAACCTCGCAATCGCGCTGACGTTCTATGGCGTTTGCGAGTTTTTCCCAGGCGATTGTGCTTCGAACTGGTCGAGCTTTTTGCGGACAAACGGCAAATCCTGCACGTCGAAGAACGTGATGTAGAGCATGTAACCGATAATCAGCACAGCACAGCTGGTCTGAATCACCTCGAGCACGCGCATGTTCACCGGTTTGCGCCGGACCGATTCAATCAGCGCCAGCACGATGTGGCCTCCATCAAGCACCGGAATGGGCAGCAAATTCAGGATCGCCAGGTTCACGTTGAGAATCACGCTGAACCACAGCGCCAGTTGCCAGCCGCGTTCGCTTTGGAAAAGCAGATAGTAGATGCGACCGATTCCGACCGGCCCGCTTAGATGTTGCAACTTTACGTCCGACTTCGGCGAGGCGACGGCGCCGATCGTCTTTAAGGTGCTGGTGACGCTGTTGTAAACTTGTTCAATTGGATTCGGATGCTGGATCGACACAATCCCGCTCGTGTCCCATTGAATTCCGATTCGCGGCTTCATTTCGCCGGCCGTGGGCAGGAGCGTTGGTTTTACTGGAATATCCAGCTTCGAGCCGTTGCGCTCGACGTGCAGCACAAGCTCTTCATTTGGATGTTTGCTGATGTATTCCAGCAACGCGATCGGATTGTAGATGGGCGTTTGGTTAAACCCACGGATGATGTCTCCGGGACGCAGTCCGGCTGCCGCTGCAGGGCTTTTTGCTTCTACTTTCTCGATGATCGGCGTTTCTGCCGGATAGATGAGCAGCTGCCGTATACTTTTTCTCCGCCAACCGCGGGTCTCCGCTTTGTAAGGTTCGACCGATACCGTTTGCACCTTGCCGTCTCGCTGGAATTTCACCGCAATCTTGTCGCCCTCGCTCCGCACGACGTCCCAGCTGATGCTGTCGTTCATTCCCATGAAACGCCTGACCGGTTTGCCATCCACGGACAAGATTTTATCGCCCGGTTGCAGGCCGGCCTTTTCCGCTGGCGAACCCGGCATGACGTAGCCAACTACAGTCGTTGAATCGCCTTCGCTCACTGGATGACCAACAGCCCAGACGATTCCGGCAAAAAACAAGGCCAGCAGCAAGCTGAACACCGGACCAGCGACGGCTACAATGATTTTGTCGAGCGCGGAAATCTTCGGCAGCTTCGCCCGGTCCAGGTCGGCTTTGCCCTCGATAATGTCCATCGGCGCAAGTTGCGGCAGCGCAACAAAACCTCCGAATGGCAGTGACCCGAGCGAGTATTGGACGCCGTTAATTGTCTTCTTCCAAAGCGGTTTGCCAAACCAGACGCCGAATTTCTCGATGTAGAGACCCCGCCACCGCGCCGCGAGAAAATGCCCGAGCTCGTGCACCACGATCAGCAGGTTAAACAGGATGAGGACCTCGAGCAGGATGAAGATGACGCGAGCGATATGCAAAATCATGTGGTCAGCCGGTGATCAGTGAATCGTTGGACACGCCATTCTGTCTGCCGTTCTAAATCTTTTAACGTTTTGCCGATTGCAACGCATCCCTGCGCTTGCGCTCGCGCCCACTGATCGGCTCCCAATATTGCATCGAGATCGGGGTGCGCAACGGGCGTGTGTTGGTTCATCACTTGTTCAACAATCCCCCAGATTTCCGGAAACCGCACTTTGCGATCTAAAAACGCCGAGACCGCGATTTCATTGGCGGCATTCATCACCGCCGGCAATGTGCCGCCGATCTCGCCCGCGCGGCGCGCCAGATTCAATGCCGGAAAGTCGTCGTAGCGCGGAGTGGAAAATTCCAACTTCGATAGCTTCGAAAAATCGAGCGGCGGCAACGAGTTCGGGACGCGATCCGGCCAGGTCACGGCGTATTGAATCGGGAAGCACATGTTCGAATAACTCAATTGCGCGAGCGTGGAACCGTCTGTGAACTCGACCATTGAATGGACGATGCTTTGCGGATGGATGACGACCTCGACGCGCTTCATCTCCACGCCAAAAAGCCAGTGCGCCTCGATCATCTCCAGGCCCTTGTTGAACAATGTCGCGGAATCGATGGTGATCTTCGGTCCCATATTCCAGGTCGGATGTTTTAACGCCTGCTCCGGCGTGATCGAATCGAATCGTGCTCGCGGCGTTTCGCGGAACGGGCCGCCAGACGCGGTAAGGATGATCCTTCTGACATCTGCTCGGCTGTTTGCCTTCGAGGCACTGAAAGATGGCGTTGTGCTCAGAGTCGACCGGCAAAACGTGCACGCTGTTGTCACGCGCTTCGCGCATTACGATCTCGCCCGCCATGACCAGAATTTCCTTGCTCGCCACGGCGAGATCCTTGCCCGCTTTAATCGCCGCCAGCGCGGGCCGCAAACCGCCGGTGCCGACGATTGCCACCAGCACCATGTCCGCATTTGTCAGGCAGGCGATCTCGAGCAAACCCGATTCGCCGGAGAAAATTCGCGGCTCGTAATCGAGTGCTCTCCGAAGAACATCGAGCTGGGTCTCATCAACCAGGCAAACCGATTCCGGCCGGACTTCATTCGCAGCGGCGGCCAGCTTTTGTGCATTGCTTTTCGCCGCGAGCCCGACGATTTCCATCCGCTCCGGAATATCGCGCGCCACTGTCAACGCGCTCTCACCGATGGACCCAGTCGCGCCCAGAATAACAACACGTTTACGATTCACCTCGTTAAATGACTCCTCGTGTTTATGCGACGTGGATCACGAGGCGCATGTAGAAAAACAATAGCGGCGCGGTGAAAAGCAGACTGTCCACGAGATCGAGCGCGCCGCCAATTCCCGGAAGCAGATTGCCCGAGTCTTTAACGTCGGTGCTGCGCTTGATAATGGATTCGGCCAAATCGCCGAGGACTGCGGCAAACCCCAGCAGCAGCCCCAGCACTGTCGCATGTGTCCAGTTGAGCACCGATAAATGGCCCGGCATGAGTTTGTAAAGTGCGAGGCTGCAAAGCAACGCAAAGACAATAGCGCCGAAAAAACCTTCCCAGGTTTTCTTCGCGCTGATGTGCGGCACCATCAAATGCCGCCCAATCGCGCTGCCCGTCAGATACGCACCCATGTCCGAGAATTTGGTGACGGCGATCAAATACAACACGTAGAACTGGCCGGTGACCTGGCCGCTGCTCGAGCGCGGAGTGAGATACACAATTTTAGTGATGAAATTAAAAAGCCAAAGGACGTAGAGCAGGCCGAACAGGGTGTAGGCCATCGTTTGCAACGGCTCGTCATTACGCAACCGTGCGAACATTTGCCGCCCGAATACCGTCAGCAGAAAAAAGCAGGACTGCGACTTCGAAATCGTATGAGCCTGCCGGTCCGATTTTGGAGAAATAATAAAAACTGCCGGCGAGCATCACCGCCCCGCAAATCATTCCGGTGATTTTGAAATTCGGCAGGCCCTTGTGATCGAGCATCCCGTAAAATTCCCAAAGCCCAATCATTCCGAACGCGCTGATCAATACCCAGAACAGGATCTCGTAACCGGAGAACATGATCAGCAACGCGACTGACCATAAGGCGACGGTGCTGATGAATCGCAGAATGAACACGGAACGCCGCGTCACTACGTTTGGTCCGGTTTGTTCCAGCGTCGCAGGCATGGCTCTGCATCATCCCGAAGGAAGGCACGGTGTGCAAGAGGGGAGCGCATTCGGGTAGCGACAAATGCGTGACGCTCTCCCGAGTTGTCATCTGGTCATCGCTCATCAACCCTGCTATGGATTGCGTCCGCGATGAACGAATCATCGGCGAAAGCGATCGATCGTCGGCCCATTGCCACCCGAAATCGAAAATGGGCACAGTCAGCGACGGCGTGGCTGGCTTCACGAAATGTGTCGCCGAATGCAATTTCGATTGCCGGCATGTGCGCGTGTATCGCGGCGGGCTTGGCGCTAGGCCTGACTTCCGTTGAATACAATCGAGTCTTCTGGCTCGTCGCCGCGCTTGGCGCGCAACTGCGGCTAACGGCAAACATGCTGGACGGGATGGTCGCAGCTCGCGTCCGGTCGCGCTTCAAAAGTAGGCGAACTTTACAACGAGGTTCCCGATCGCGTTTCGGATGCGGCGGTGTTCATCGGCGCAGGCTACGCCTGGGGCGGAAACGTTGCGCTTGGTTATATCGCAACGATTCTGGCAATCTTCACTGCTTACGTTCGCGCTGCAGGGAAAATCGCGGGTGCGCCTAACGAGTTTTGCGGACCGATGGCGAAACAACACCGCATGCTGGTCATTACCGTTGCGTGCGTGTATTCCGCAGTCGTTCCGCGATCATGGCAGATCTTCCATTTCGCTAATCTCGACATTGGCGTCATGGCCCTTGCTCTTAGTCTGATAATCGCCGGTTGCGTCATCACAGTGCTTCGGAGGCTACAGACGAATCGCGCGAGCTTTGAGATGAACGACACGACCTGGCAGCGGCTATTCGGATTCCGTCACGCGTTCGATCATCCCGTGACGGTTGTTGTGACGCTGACAGCTGTTGTTCTGCTCGTCCTGGCACCGCTCCTGATTTTCATCACAACGCGAGCGGCAAAGAGCACCGCCGAAAAGCGAAAGGAACTCTGGGATCGTTATCGCTCCTGGATTTGGCTGGTGCTCTGCATTCTGATTCCGATTTTGGCCGGCGCTTTTTGGACGATCCTGGCTGTGGCCACGCTGAGTCTGCTTTGTTATCGGGAGTATGCGCGCATCACCGGCCTCTTCCGCGAACGCACCATCAGTTTCATCGTGGTTATCGGCATTCTCCTGATCACGTTCGCCGAACTGGACAACTGGTACCGGCTGTTTGTTGCGTTGTTTCCCTTGACCGTCGCGTTGATTGCCATTGGCGGGTTGATTCCTGATCAACCGAAAGGATACATCCAACGCGTCGGTCTGGGTGTGCTCGGATTCGCTCTTTTCGGGAGCGCGCTCGGTAACCTTGGCTACATGGCAAACGATTGGAATTATCGGCCGATCCTATTGCTAATCATCTTCGCCGTGGAACTGAATGACATCTTTGCCTACATCTGCGGTCATCTGTTCGGTCATCGAAAATTTGTTCCGAACACGAGTCCAAACAAAACCGTTGGCGGGGCGCTCGGCGCGATCATTTTAACCACGCCGCTCGTGGCAGTGATCGCTCATTTCATTTGGACCAACACCGCATTGGATAACCCGATCTGCCTGGTTGGTCTTGGGATCATCGTCAGCATAGTAGGCCAATTCGGGGACTTGATGCTCTCTGCGATCAAACGTGATCTTGGTCTCAAAGACACCGCGAAGCTCATCCCGGGCACGGCGGATTGTTGGATCGCTTCGATAGCCTGATTCTGGTCGCGCCGGCTGTGTTTCACTACGTCGGTTATTTTGTCGGTTTCGGCGCTGGGCAGCCGCAGCGCATTTTCTCTGGGGTGATGCCAGTGGAACCATGGCAACTGCAACCAGCGCGTGACACTGGGCTGACTCCGGCCGAGCGGTTTCGCAGCGTGCGACGCGAAAGCGGTCTGCTCGAAAGCGTGGCGCAGCAGGCGTGCTTTTCTGTGTTGCGAATTTACTTCGCGATCGCTCATCGACTCACAATCTCGGGCCGGGAGAAACTGCCGGCACACGGGCCTTTCGTGCTCGCGGCAAATCATTGCAGTCATCTCGACGCGCTGGTTCTGGGAGCAGCGCTCAGGCCGCGTCATCGCGAACGCGCTTTCCCGATCGCCGCTGGCGACGTCTTCTTTCAAACCACTGCAGTCAGTGTGTTCTCCGCAATCATGCTCAACGCTTTGCCGATGTGGCGAAAAACTGTGGTCCGCATGCTCTTGCAGAGTTGCGTCGCAAATTGCAGGAAGAAAAAGCGATTTTCATCATCTTCCCGGAAGGCGGACGCACGCGCACCGGTTCAATGATGCCTTTCAAGCACGGACTCGGGATGCTGGTCGCGGAAACAAATGTTCCGGTCGTGCCTTGCGGTCTTATTGGAAGCTTTGAAGCTCTGCCGCCAAACCGAAAGGTTCCGCGACCTGTGAGGATCAAATTGATTATCGGAGAGCCTCTGAACTTTGCAGCGACTCCAAACAATCGTGAAGGTTGGTCACAGATCGCGCGAAGCCTCGAATCGAGCGTCCGCGAGCTTGGTCAGTGATGCAGACAATCCGTCTGCACGCCTTAGCCTCGCAGGCAGGATTGCCTGCGTCACGAATGTTCCGCGTATCGCTCCAGCTTTTGCGCCAGATCAGGAGGAACGTGCGCGACGATCAGAGCATCGTTGCCCTCGTATCGCAGTTCGAGGACGTGACCAACCCGATGGATCTCCGCGATCAACGCGCTTTCGTTCGCGGGAATCCTGAAATCGCGAGCGCAATCGCCATGAGCTGAGTGCGCCCTCGAGAGCTTGCACGAGTTGGTTTACTCCTTCTCCGGTGCGCGCGGAAATCGCCACGCTACCGGGAAATCGCTTGAGGTAGGAATCAACCACTTCTCGGTTTGCCAGATTATCGATCTTGTTAAAGACGATCAGCGTTTGCTTGCCGTAAGCGTCGAGTTCTTTGGTCACTCGATCGACCGCTTCCATCTGCTCGTCCACGCGCGGGTGACTTAGATCAACAATATGAATGAGCAAATCAGCTTCGCTGACTTCTTCCAGTGTCGCCTTGAACGATTCAATCAGCGTGTGCGGAAGCTTTCGTAGGAACCCGACAGTGTCCGTGAGCAGGACCCGCTGTTTGTTAGGCAAAACAAAGCTGCGCGTCGTCGGATCCAGCGTGGCGAAAAGTTTGTCCTCTGCTACCACGTCCGCGCCCGTAAGCAGATTCAGCAAAGTCGATTTCCCCGCGTTCGTATAACCGACCACTGCAGCGACCGGCCACTGATGGCGTTTTCGCCCCTGTCGCTGAATGGCTCGCGTTTTCCGCACCGATTCCAGCTCGCGTTCGAGCCGCGCGATTCGTTCCTGCACGCGCCGGCGGTCGACTTCCAATTGCGTTTCACCCGGGCCGCGTGTGCCGATCCCGCCAGTCTGGCGCGACAGGTGATGCCACATCCGAGTGAGGCGCGGCAGAAGATATTGCAACTGCGCGAGCTCGATTTGCAATCGGCCTTCCCGGCTGCGCGCGCGTTGCGCAAAAATGTCGAGAATCAGTTGCGTTCGATCGAGCGACCTTGCGCGCGAATAGATTTTCCAGGTTTCGCCCCTGGGCGGGCGAAAGTTCATCGTTAAAAATGACCGAGGTCACCTGTTGATCCTGACACGATTCTTTGATCGATTCCGCTTTGCCGCGGCCGATGTAGTAGGGCGCAGTCGGCTTCTGCAATTTTTGCGTCACCGTATCGACAACTTCGGCTCCGGCGGAGTTCGCCAGCTCGCGCAACTCATCGAGGGAATCGTGCAAGTCCCACTTGGAGACGCCTTCCTTTTCAAGCCGATCAGCAGCGCGCGCTCCCGTGATTTTTGCGGACGCGTTTCAATCATCCCTTGTGCCAGCCTCCGACAGAATTCGGAGCGAGATCCATTTCACAGCTTCGTTGTGAGTAAGAAACGACAGGTTCAGCGGCAAGAAATTAGTTTGCCGCCGAAACCAGGTCAACTGCCTTTTGGCGTAGCGGCGAGTCGCCTGCTGAATTTCCGCGATGCACTGCGGGAGTGATTTTTTCCAGCGAGCAACTCACGAATTTCGCGCAATCCGATCATCTGCGAAGCAGTCTGCACTCGTTTCACCGGCGGTGCGCACCTCCTCGATTACACCGCGCTCAAACATCATTTCCACTCGTTGATTGATTCGTTCGTAAAGCTCTTGCCGGTCGCGGAAGACGAAAACGCCTGTAGCCGGGATCGATGATCCCGGCCGTGCCGAAGTCGCGACTTCGGCTACAGACGTTGTGCAGAGAGCCGGTTTGCCCAGTGAGTAAACAAATCTCCAGAGCGCGCATCGACGCGACGGCGGTTTTTGAGATCGATCTTTCGCGCCGTTTCTGGATCGAGCTTCGACCAGTTGCGAGCGCAAATCATCCAAACTCATCGCATTTAGTTTCTCGCGCAGCTCTGGATCAGACTCGGGCAGAGGCGCAAGTCCGTGGGTCAGCGCTTTGATGTAAAGCCCGCTTCCGCCGACGACGATCGCGAGCTTGCCTCGCGAATTGATTTCATCAATGGCGCGCAAGGCCAAGCGCCGGAATTTTTCCGCGTTCATTTCTTCGGTGAAGCGGCACGGTGCCGATCAGGTGATGCGGCGCTTTTGCAAGTGTTGACGACGTCCGGTTTTGCCGTGAGCAGATCGAGCCCACGATAAATTTGAAACGCGTCCGCGCTGACAATTTCCGCGCCAACTTCCCGCGCGCGACATCGGCAGCAAGCTCCGGATTTTCCGGTTGCAGTCAGGCCGACGATAAAGAATGCGCGCGTCATTCAATCAGACGCAGTGCCGCCCGTTATTCTTCTGCGCGCAGCCTTCACGATCTGGGCGGAAGCTGCGCGGGTCGAGGCTGGCGCCGCCGACGAGGGCGCCGTCGATGTCGGGCTGGCTCATGAGTTCGCGGGCATTCTCCGGTTTCACGCTGCCGCCGTACTGGATCCGCACTCGCTCGGCTGTGGTCTCATCGGCCATTTCGCGCAAGGTGTGGCGAATGAACGCGTGCGCTTCCTGCGCTTGCTGGGGTGTTGCGTTGCGCCCGGTGCCGATCGCCCACACCGGCTCGTACGCAATCACCGTTTCCTGCAATTCCTTTGGACTCAGACCGGCGAGACTGCCGCGCAATTGGATCGACAATATCTTTTCAACGTTGCCTTTGTCGCGCTGCTCGAGCGTTTCTCCGACGCAAACAATCGGACGCAGTGCCGCCGCATGCGCTGCGCGCACTTTACGATTGACGATTTCGTCGGTCTCACCAAACAACGTGCGGCGTTCGCTGTGCCCGAGCACGACGTAATGCACAAATAAGTCGCGCAAAAGCGCAGCACTGATCTCGCCGGTAAACGGCCCGTTCTTCTCCCAATACATGTTTTGCGCGCCGACCTTTATGTTCTGCGCGTTACCTAATGCTTCGGTCACTTTCGCAATCGCCGTAAACGGCGGAATGATCACCACTTCGACATCGGTGATTTCGCCTACGTCCCGAAGCAACAACGACTCCACAAATCGGGCCGACTCGGCCTGCGTCATGTTCATCTTCCAATTGGCTGCGACGATCTTTTTCGCATAGATTGTTCTGACAGAATGGACAAAATGTACAACAAGGATTTCAGAGAAACCCTGCGACCATTCTATTAATTCGCTCTAAGTCTTATCGCGTGAGCGCGGCCACGCCGGGAAGCTCTTTGCCTTCGAGCAATTCGAGCGTCGCGCCGCCGCCGGTGGAAATAAACGTCATTTTCCCGGCGAGCCCGGCCTGTTTGACCGCTGTCACCGAGTCGCCGCCGCCGATAATGGTCGTCGCCCCTAATTGCGCCATTGCTTCTGCGATTGCGATTGTGCCTTCGCCGAATTCAGGAATTTCAAAAACGCCCATCGGTCCGTTCCACAAAATCGTTTCTCCGCTGGCAATTTCTTCCTGATAAAGCGCGATCGTTGCCGCGCCGATATCCACTGCCTGCCATCCGTCCGTGATTCCGTGCTGGGGCGAGAGGCGGCTGGTGTTTCGCATGTTCGCGCCCGGAAGAATTTCATCTGCCTCGACCACATCGATGGGAATGAGAAACTTCACGCCGCGTTGCTTCGCGAGGTCCAAAAGCTCGCGCGCGAGACCGACCTTGTCGGATTCAACGCGGCTCGCGCCGACTGGAATTCCCTCCGCTTTCAAAAACGTGTTCGCCATGGCGCCGCCGATGAGAATCGTGTTCGCCTTTTCCATCAACGCTTTCAGAACACCGATTTTGTCCGACACCTTGGCGCCACCTAAAATGACGACGAACGGTCTGGCCGGATTCTGAAGTCCATCGCGCAGATGCTTCAGTTCTTTCTCCATCAAAAGACCCATGGCCGATTTCTGACACGAATTTTGTTACGCCCGCCGTTGACGCATGCGCCCGGTGCGCGGCGCCAAAGGCATCGTTCACGTAAAGATCGCCCAACTCGGCAAGCGCCTTGGCGAATTCTGGATCATTCGCTTCCTCACCGGGTTGAAACCGAACATTCTCGAGCAGCGCGACATCGCCGTTCTCCATGTGCTCAACGATTTTCTTCGGCACATCACCAATGGTGTCGTGACTGAAAATGACGGGATGATGGATCAGCGAATGCAAATATTCGCCGATTGGCCGAAGCGAATATTTCTCAACCGGCTTGCCCTTGGGCCGGCCGAAATGCGACATCAAAATGGTTTTCGCGCCGTGTTCGCGGAGGTAATTGATGGTCGGCAGGCTTTCGCGGATTCGGGTGTCATCAGTGACGCGAACTTTGCCGCCGCGAACTTCGGTCGGCACGTTGAAGTCCACCCGCACCAGCACGCGTTTCCCGCGGACGTCGAGATCGCGGACAGAAACCTTAGCCATTTTTCCCTGCTCCTGCTCGTGTTCGCGATCAGTCAGCCAACATTTCCATCAACTCCACGCAGCGATTGCTGTAGCCCCACTCATTATCATACCAGCCGACCACTTTTACGAAGCGATTGCCGATCGTCAGCGTCAGCTTGCTATCAAAGATGCAGGAGTGCGGATTGCCAACGATGTCCTCGGAAACGAGCGGCTCATCGCTGAACTCGAGCACGCCTTTGTAGCTTTTATCTGACGCCGCTTCCTTGAACGCAGCATTGATCGTGTCCACGGTCGCGTCTTTGTCCAGCACGGCGGTGAAATCGGTCACCGAACCATCCGGCGTCGGCACCCTGAACGCGCCGCCATTTAGTTTTCCTTTGAGCGCTGGAATTACTTCGCCAATCGCCTTTGCCGCGCCAGTCGTGGACGGGATGATGTTGATTGCTGCAGAGCGTGCACGTCTCAGGTCACTGTGCGGAAAATCGAGAATACGCTGGTCGTTGGTGTAACTGTGGATGGTGCTCATGAATCCGTGCGCGATCCCGAATGTGTCATTCAATACTTTCGCCATGGGCGCGAGACAGTTCGTCGTGCAACTGGCGTTGGAAACGATTTTGTCCTTCTTAGGATCGTAGACGTTGTCGTTTACGCCGATGCAAATCGTCACGTCCGGATCTTTGGCCGGCGCGCTGATCAACACGCGTTTCGCTCCGGCCTTCAAGTGCAGCTCGGCCTTATCCCGACTGGTGAACAAGCCGGTCGATTCGAGCACCACATCGATGTCCAGTTTTTCCACGGGAGATTCGCTGGATCGCGATCCTTCAAAACCTTAATTTTGTGACCGCGCACGATGATATTTTCGTCGTCATGCACCAATCTCTCCGTCGAATTTACCGTGCACCGAATCCCATTTGAGGAGATGCGCCAGGGTATGCGTGTCGGTGAGATCGTTCACCGCGACAACACGCTCCACCTGTTTTTGTGACATGGCGCGAAGGACGTTGCGCCCGATGCGCCCGAAACCGTTGATAGCAAAATTAGCCATAGGAAAAGTTTGAAGGTTGAAGAGTTAAACCGTTACGCGGAAAAGCTTCAACGTCCAACTGCGAAGAGGCGACTGTAGGGCGGGCGCTTCGCCTGCCCAGCCCTGGCAACCGGAGCGGTTGCCCTACAACGACCCGTAACGTTTATATTTCCAGATGAAATACGCTGTCGCGGCGTTTCTAGCCATGATGTCCCTCGTTTTTGCGGAACACGCGCCTGCGGCCGAACCGAAAGCCATTCTGGTGTTCGGCGACAGTTTGTCAGAGCGGCTTCATGCTCAAACAGCAGCGAAGCTTACCCGGCTTTACTTGCAAAAAGCTGCGCGCCGCGGGCCTGAACTTTTCAGTGACCAACGCGAGCGCCACCGGCGGGACAACTGACGGCGGCTTGGAACGCTTACCCCCGCATTTAAAGCACAGAATCGACATCTTGATTCTGGAGCTGGGGATCAACGACGCCTTTCGCGGCCTGCCGATCGACCAAATCCAAAACAATCTCCAACAGATCATCGACAAGGTGAAAGCGAGAAATCCAAATGCGCGCGTGGTGATCGCAGGAATGCAACTCCCCGGTTATGCGGCTGACGATTACGTTTCCGCATTTGGCCAAATGTTTGCTGATTTAGCGGCGAAAAATCGAGCGGCGTTGGTGCCCTATTTACTCGAAGGCGTGGCAGGCAATCCCTCGTTGAATTTGTCCGACGGCATTCATCCGAATGCAGCCGGCCAAAAGATCCTTGCTGAAAACGTCTGGCGCGTGCTCGAACCGGTAGCGCGCGAAATGGCAACAGGTATGCGAAGCCGAGCCTGCGGGACTCTAGCGGCGCTAGGCTTTGAGGATGCGAAGTTCGTCGCAATCGGCGATCGCTTCACTTCGTCAGGATGACACTACACGCGAGGCGACCACTGCGCGGGCTTGACACGTTAGATAAAGAGATAAACAAAACACGATGGACCCTGCACGACCGACTGATCCTGATCCGGCCGATCCATTTTTCCCGGAACGCGCCGACCACGCTATTCTGGAAACGATCGAAATCGCCACTGAAGGTGAAGATTGCGATGAGTGCGTGCGCAAACTGCGACCGGTGCTGAAGAACATTTCCGGGGTGCAAGACGTAAAAGTCGATGTCCAGCACGAGCGCGTGATCGTCACGTTCGATCCGCGCAAAACGCATCCACCCGATCTGCACGACGCAATCTTGAAGAGCGGCTATAAACCTGGCGCCAGTGGCAGATTGAGACGTGTAGGAGCGGCCTCGCGAACCGCGTCAGCCGGCGACTGAGTCAATCGCCTCCCACATTTACACAGCCGGCTGCTGCTGCGTCAGGCAGTGAAACGTGCCCGAGTCCCCAGATTAACTCGCGGCAATCGATGCCGATCACGCGCCGATCCGGAAAACATTCGCGCAGGATGGATAATGCAGCTTCATCGTTCGGATCGGCAAATGTGGGCACGAGCACGCATGTGTTTGCGATATAAAAATTCGCGTAGCTCGCCGGGAGTCGCAGTCCTTCGCGTATGATCTTCTTCGGCATCGGAAGCGTGAGGATGTCGAGTTTGCGACCACCGATTTTCATCTCGCGCAGACGCGCGAGATTCTTCTGAAGCGGTTCGTAATTTTCGTCGTCGCGATTCTCTTCAACGACAGTTACGACAGTTCGCTCGGATACAAACCGCGTGAGGTCATCGATGTGACCGTCGGTGTCGTCGCCGGCAATGCCATCGCCGAGCCAGAGAATGTCGCTGACGCCGAGATAATCGCGCAGGCGTTGCTCGATCTCATCGCGCGAAAGATTGGGATTCCGATTCTTGTTTAGGAGGCAGGACTCACTCGTGAGTAATGCGCCGCTGCCGTTCACGTCTATCGAGCCGCCTTCGAGGATCATGTGCGGATAAAAAACCGGCAGTTTCAGGATTTCAGCGAGGCGTGTCGGCACGACTTCATCGAGATCAAACGGCGGATATTTGTTTCCCCATGCATTGTAATCCCAGTCCACGCACGGCAAGTCTCGAGGTCGCGATCGCGTGTGAGAAAAATCGGGCCGTGGTCGCGGCACCATGGCTCGTTGGTGGGGACATGATAAAAGGTGATCCGTTCCATGGGCAGTCCGCTCAAAACCGAGCGCGCTTCCGCTTCATGCGCGCCGTTGCAAACGTTGATGCAGACCTGCTCGGATTCGATCAACGCTTCGACCATGGCGCGCAACGCAGGCAGAACGCGATCGAACGACTCGGGAAAACTAATCCCCTCGCGTCGCGGCCACGAAAGCCATGTGGCCGTGTGCGGTTCCCATTCCGCCGGCATGCGATAACCGAGCGCGGTTGGAGTCTGTGAGCTCATCAAATCAACGTCGAACGCGCCACGCTCAACGTCCAACGATCAACTCAGAATTTAGACTGGAGGAAGTTGGCTCAAGGGTCAGCGCGACCGCTCCTTTACATACATGAGGTGCCCAGTCGCTGGTTTGTAGATCGCGCCGACGATTGCGCCTGCGATTGTGAATTGGATCACAGCGCCGGCGATCCAGCCGCAAAGGATCTTAAACGTTAATGGTTGGACTGCGAACGAGATCAAATGTGGCCCTGCGTACACTAATCCCACCAGAAGGCCCAGCATCGCTCCGGCGCCTGCGCGTCCGCTCGGAACGTAGCGGGCGCACAGCAGGGTGAAAAAGAATGCCATGACAAACTGACCAAGGGCAAGCCACCCGAAGTAGCTCTTTAGGTCGGCTTCCGGTCGCAAAAGCGTCGGCACTTCCCTGATGCGCGTCGTGCATTAGCGTTGCGTACCAAAGGAAGCCGAACACGAAGAGGAAAACGAACGCCGCGATGAATGCGAAAAAGAATCTCTTCCAATTCATAACTTCTTTCTATTGAGGTTTGGTGTGGCGCCCAATTGAACCCGCGTAACCTTCATGGCAAGACCGCCGGCGAATGTCGACCTCAAACTTTCGTCGCATCGGCTGGACTAAGAGAAGCCGTTAAAACGGCTGGTTCCGACTCGCGCATAAACCACCGGCCTGAAGGCCGGTGTTAATACGAGTGCGAGACACCGAGACGCTGCGTGGCAGATTTACCTGGCTCGCGGCTGGGCGAAAGGCGCGATGTTCAATCGCAAATCGGCAATCGGCAATCGAAAATCAATTGACCCACCTGCCGTCGTCCGAAACGAGGATCGGCAGTTCTTCCATCATGAATTGGGTCTTGCCGATGGCGCCAATCATGCGTGTCCCAGTCGCCGCGTACCACTTCCTGGACATGCTCTCGCCGGTGTGGCAGCCCCAGCTCTTGACGTAAGCGCCGCGAGCGAAAACCCGCCGATTGATTTTGGTCAGATCGTTTTCGTGCAGCCAGGATTTACAGGCGCTCTCGATATTGTTGCTGTAATCGAACATGAAACAGGCCCGGTTCGAATGCCCGAAATATTCGAAACCCGTGACCTTCAACTGATCTCGAGGCTGCCCGTTGTTCAGATAGTCAATGACTTCCTTGCCCGGGCCAAACCAAATGAGATTGATATTGAACTTGTCGCGGACGGTACCAATTAGACTGATCAGATCCTGGTGCTCCTGCGTTGCACGGTCCACGTAGCCCTGTTTGTAAACAAGCCAGGTGATCTTCGTATCCGGCCCGAGCTGGGTGCGCAACTGTTCGGTGCGCAAACGCGCCGCCCGCACAAAGTTCGCCCACCAATGATCGTGCGGGAAAGCCTTGTATTTTTCCCATTGATACATCGACGGCCCACCAACCAGGATTACGTATTCACCCCGGCAGGCGGCGCGGCCCGCAGACCGAGCGCGACCATCGACAAACAGCATACGAGTAACAGACGTTTCATCATTTTCGGTGAGGATGACTATTTATGCAGACCACGAAATTCCGCAAGTGGTAGGGCGCGATCACAGCCTGCTCGCCATGGCGAGCGCGCCGAGTTTTCGCGGACGTCCTCCCGCAGGTGCGGATTCCTACCAGTCTGCATCCACCTCCTCGCGCACAAGGTCTTCCCACGTTTGCCGCTTCCGGATCAGCGCGAACTTATCGCCGCGAACGAGCGCTTCCGCCGGAAGCGGACGCGAATTGTAGTTCGACGCCATCACAAATCCGTACGCGCCGGCGCTCATGATTGCGAGCAAATCGCCTTCGCGCAGTTCGGGCATTTCCCGGTCGAGCGCAAAAAAATCGCCCGACTCACACACCGGTCCGACAATGTCGATCTTCTGCTAATCTTCCTCGTGCTCGTCACTCTCAGTGCTTCGGCGTCTGCAGGGTTACGCTACGCGGCACAATCTCGTGATAGCTCTGGTATAGCGCCGGCCGGATGAGATCGTTCATGCCGGCATCGACAATGGCGAATTTTTTACTGCCCGTTTGCTTAATGTAACGAACGCGCGTGAGCAAAACGCCGGCGTTGCCTATAAGAAAACGGCCAGGCTCGACAAGAGTCCGAATACCCAGGTCGCGCAACGGCGGCACAATTGCTTCAGCGTAATCGCGCACACTGAACGCGGATCCCGCGCATGCGGGACCGTGATCGCGCCACCATTTGCCTGATCCGCTCTCCAGTGCGCGCCGGTAAATGATTCCCATGCCGCCTCCGATGCTGAAAAACTTGATGGCGTATTTCGATTTCAGCTCGCGCACCAGTGGCGCCACTTTTTCGATTGCGCTCGCGAACGGCTTCGCGTCGGTGATTTGAGATCCGATGTGCATCTGCACGCCGACAATCTCAATGTTGCTCATTCTGGCCGCGCGTTCATAAACCGCCCTGACTTGATCCAGTGCGATGCCGAACTTGTTCTCTTGGGAACCGGTCGAGATGTACTGATGCGTGTGCGGGTCGACATCAGGGTTGACGCGCAATGCGATTGGCGCGCGCATTTTCTTTGCGCGGGCGATGCGCTCGATCGCCTCCAGTTCAGCTTCACTCTCGACGTTGAAGCTGTAGACGCCTCGCTCCAGCGCGTACTCGATTTCGTCACGCTGATTTGCCTACGCCCGCGAACGTGCACTTCGCCGGATCGCCACCCGCCGCGAGCACACGAAACAACTCGCCACCGGAAACGATGTCGAAGCCGGCGCCCGCACGTACGAGCAAGTTCAGGATCGCGCGATTCGAGTTCGCCTTTACCGCATAACAAATGAGGTGATCCAGCGGCGCGAGCGCGGCGTCGAGTCGCGTGTAGTGATCGAGAATTGTCCCCGCGCTGTAGACGTAAGTCGGCGTGCCGAATTCCGTGGCAACGCGCGTTAAGTCGACGTCTTCGCAATAGAGATGACCATCGCGATAGTGAAACGAGTGCATGTTGTAGCGGCGATCGCTGCGGCGACTGCAGGGTAAAATATCAGGCGCTTGGCACAAGCGCCTCTACAACTTGAGCGCGTGTCAGCGAAGCAGTCGCAACCCAACATTGAGAACCGCGATTAGAGCGACCCCCAGCGCAAAGCTCGTCAAAACGAGCTTCTTTCCGTGCTTCAACATTTCTCCGACCACTGCGTGTGTCGCCAAATAGATAAATCCGCCGCCGACGTGCGCCATAATTAAGCCCAGCCACAAGATGGAGATGTTCGTCAGGAAGAAATAACCGATGACACCGCCGAGGAGCGTTGTGGCTTCGACCGCTGCCACCCATCCAACCGCGGCCGCGCGTTGCAGTCCTGCGCCGATCAAAAGGCTGCCGAGCGCGAGACCTTCGGGAACCTTGTGGATGCACAGAGCAGAGAACAGCGACCACTTTGCCGCACCGGTCGCAGGCGCTTCGCCTTGGATTCCCAAAGCCAAACCGTCGGTCGTGCTATGAATTGCCAAGGCGACGATCAGCGCGGTAGCGATTTCGCTGAAATGTCGCGTGGCATCAGCGTCGAAATGACTGGCCGCGCAAGCAGGGCAAACATGATGGACATGTTTGCTGATGAAAAAGAAAAGCGCGTAGCCGGTAATTAGCGCCAGCAACACCGCCCACCATGGGCATGCGCCAAAACTCTCGGGCAAGATCGCAAAGATTGTTACGCCCAGAAGCGTTCCGGCCGCGAAACTGATGAGCGCGCAAAGCGGCTTATGCTCAAGGCGCAGTGACGCGCTGATCGATCCGCCGGCGACAGCGAAAATGTAAGCGGCGATGACCTGCCAGAGCGTGTTGGCCATTTAGGAGTCTGTTGAGTACTCAGCCATACCGCGCGGGAGCGCTTTGGGCTGAATGGCAAGGCGCGAGCGACGAGCATGTCCAAAGCGACCTGTGAGGAGTGAGCAACGCTGCCAGACAGCCCAAAGCGCTCCGCCTCCGGTTGCGCCGCTTTTTCGCCTCTCCGGTGTTGCTCGTCGGTTACAGACCGCGTCGGGTATGCGCCCTCCTCGCGCCTTGGAGAGACGAAAAATCGGCAGCAACGCGGCATGGCTGAGCACTTCAACAGACTCCTAGGCGCTCGCGACCGACGCGTGGTCTTCAGGGCAATGGTGCGTCTCGATTGTCACGTGGACCAGTTCGTCGATATCCGCGCAGCAGCGCTCGATACGAATCGCAGCTCTTCGGTTCGTGGGCCACGATCGAAACCATGGCGGCAAATTTTCCGATGCCGACCTGCCAGACATGCAAATCGGTCACGACCGAATCGCCATCGCTCTGCACCGCCCGGCCGAATTTCGTCAGGCAAATCTGATGACGGCGGCGTACGATCGAGCAGAATCCCGCCGGTATCGCGCAACAGCGTGTAAGACCATGAGAAAACCACGCCACTGCCGACAATTCCCACGACCGGATCAAGCCACCCCAGCCGAAAAATTTGCCGCCCGTTAGTGCCGTGATCGCGAGGATGGAAGTGAACGCATCGGCCAGCACGTGCATATATGCTGCGCGCAGATTTAAGTCGTGATCATGTGCGCTGCCGCCGTCGTGTTCGTGGTGGCGATCGGCCAGCAGGACTGCGCAGCCCAGATTCACCAACAAGCCAAGGCAGGCGATTCCGATCGCCTCGTTGAAGTGTATTTCCAGTGGAGCAAAGAGCCGGTGCACTGATTCGCCCGCCATCAGGAACGCCACAATCGCGAGCACGACCGCGCTGGTGAACCCGCCTAGCACCCGATTTTTCCCGTGCCGAAACTGAAACGCGCATTGCCGGCTTGTGTTCGGGCGAAATAATACGCCGCGGCCGTTATGAGGAACGCCAGGACATGCGTGCTCATGTGCCAGCCATCGGCCAGCAAAGCCATTGAGTGCGACATCAGGCCGGCCGCGATCTCGACGACCATCATCGCGGCAGTGATACCGATCACGATGCGCGTGCGCCGTTCCGCGTGCGAAAAATCCGGGACGAAATCGTGTCGCTTACGAAAACCGCGAGTGATCGGTGCGATGCATCTCGATCTAGAATAGCGCGATCACGCGGGGGCGGCCAACGCGCTCTGTTGTTTAGTCGACTTAAAATGTGGTGCGCAATCCGACCACCACGCCGCGCGCCGGGCAGGGGCAGGACCTCTTTCAGGAATGAAAGATGATCGCGCCCTTCGGCATCCAGCAGGTTGGTGCCACGGGCGTAGAGATAATTGTATGTGCAGTCCCCATTGAAACTTGTAGCCGACGCTGGCGTTTAGAAACGTGTAGCCAGGCGTAGGCGTTTCGAATTCGGCAACGCTATTTTGAGCGTCCACCCGCCAGCCCTCGATCGCTGGCAAGCCAATGTTCGCTCTCGTAATTGAGCGAAATGCCGTAACGAAACGGCGTGATGCGCGGAAGCGGTTCGCCGCTGCTGTCTTCCGCGTGCACGTAGTCGGCTTGTAGCCGCAGAATAGAGATCGTTCGGATTTTTCTGTGTGGTCTCTTCGCCTCCCATGATCACGTTCTTAACCGACTTTGAATCGGACGGCTCGGTTGCCCTTGTGATTTCCAACGGGAGCAGGTGAAAATCCACGCGCCCTTCGCCGCCGTAGAACGTCGCGTTCTTCGGGCGTGTAATCAAAAACCGCGCAGACCGTCTTCGAACTGCCCCGTAGGCGCGAAATCGATGAACCCATCGTAGCTCGTGTAATAACCACTGATGAAGCCGGTGACGCGGCCGGCAGTTCTTCGCAGGCTAAGGTCGACGGTGCGGTTGATTTCCACGTCGAGATTGGGATCGCCGATGATGAATTGAAACGTCGCGTCGTGTGGACCGCGCGCGCAAAAGTTCCTCAGGCGTCGGTGCGCGTTGCGAGATACGTCAGATTCAGCGCCAGTTGCCAGTCCTTGGCGAAATCGTAAAGCGCGCCCGCGGCACCGCTGATTGGCCAGAATTCCTGATCCTTCTGGCTTGGCGACGTTAGCGAGGTCAGCTCGGGATCGCTTGAGTCGATGCTGACGGAGTTGAATTCGACGCGCACACCGAATTGAAGACGCACCGGAGCTAATTTCACTTCTTCAAAAATGAAGCCTGCGGCGGCCAGGTTGTGCGTCGGCTGCAAAAAAGCTTCCCCGCCAAGAACGGAGAGATCCTTGTAAAATATCTGCGAGCCGATCGAACCTTGCATCAGGCCGATAGGTTGGTGCACGCAGCTCGATGCGCGAATCGACACTCGTTCGTCTTGAACGTCGCGCCGACCTTATTGTTATCCAGCTCGTCGTGCTTGTAATCGGTGTAGACGAACTTCAGGTTCGCCACGGAGAACCATGGCAACGGATCAATAATCGAGCTGCGCACGTTGGCATCTGGTCCTTGCGCACGTTGAGATGCACGCGCGCAGGCGGGACGCCCGGCTCATCCACCTCGGGTCATCTGGGACGCCGTAGTAGGAAAGAAAGCGAGTGTATGACGCACCAAAATAGCCTTTGTCCCACACGTAAGAGGCACCGATGCCGAAGTCTTTGTCTCAACCATGGTGTTGGGCACTAGTGCCGAACGGATTGCCACCAAAACCATCGTTGTGCCGCTGCTCTGGCGTGAGCTCAGCGCGAATGCGCTGATCCAAGGCGAAAGCCGGAATGCTTCGGTCGTCGGTGCGCAAAAGCAGAACCTTCCGCATGAATGACGAAGTGCTTGAACGGCGACAGCGTAAGCGCCATCGCGCCGCTGCGTTCCAGATCGACGCTGTTGAACCGGGCGTCGACTTCGCCACTGAGCATTGTCGGCGGCGTTGCTCCACCGGAATAAGATTGTCGGTCACGTTTACGACGCCACCGATGGCGCTCTGAGCCGTAAAGAATCGTCGCTGGACCGCGCACGACTTCGATGCTTTGGCTGAGCAATGTGCTGACGCTCGGCGCGTGATCGGGACTCAAATTCGAGACATCGAAAACTTCCGTGCCGTTATTGAGAACGCGCACGCGATTATCCGCCTGGCCGCGAATCACCGGGCGGCTTGCTCCAGCCGTGAAATCGCTGGCACCGACGCCCGGTTGCTCAGCGAGCGTGTCCCCAAGCGTCGGCTGGTGTGCAGTTTCAGGTTATCCTCACTGAGAATCGTGACTGACTGAGCTTTGTCAGTTTCGCTGCTCTCGATTTCGCCGCCGCTTACGACGACGCGCTCTACTTCGGAGGTGCCGGCAGGGCGATGATGAGGTTGGGCTGGACGCGCCCGCTGCAGCGGCTGTTTTGCGCGAATGGCAATGCTCGCCCCGAGGAGCAGGGCGATCGCTATGGTTAAAATTTGTTTCATTGAGTATTGCTGAAAATGGAGTTTTTCAAAGTGAAGTTTGCTGCAGGCGTTCACGAATTGCGTGAAGGCAGTGCGAAAAGCGGCGGTCTGCAGGGCGTTTCTGTGAAACGCCATTCGCCTAATAGGCGACGACTGGGCACAGACGCCCTACAATTTAAACCAGGCGGGCGGCGCGTGCGCGAAGATGTGCGCGTTAAGGAAGAGTGGCTTAACCCACGTGGACGTCAGCTCTGCGCTTGCCGCGAAGCGAACATCAAATTGTGGCGGCGCTAATAACCGGCGGCTGAGCCCCGTGCTCATAACTACCCGACGCGATCAGCGTGATCGCGCAGACGTGGTCACTGCGATTCGCGTCACCGTGAATGCATCCGTGCAATCGCGGCGAGACGCTGACGAGAAGTGTCCAGGAAAACGCTGCAAACAGAACGGCTCGCAACAAGAACACGCGCGCAAGTTTGTGAACGCCCTGAGCTGTTCATCGGCCTCGGAGCTTGTGACAATGGCGGGGTTTGCGCAAGCAACTTTCCGGAGAGCGCGCTCTCTCCCAGTAGCAGCTGTCTCGAAGCAAATGCTAATTTTCGGCTTTCGCGTCCGGTGCGACTCTCGTTTGGAACGCAACACCATGATTGGCCCGGGACGTTTTCGCGGCTGCGCGGGCGCGGACCTTTTCCGCCCATTTGGTGTTCTCGTAGTAGGGGTCCTGATCCGACGGGACCAGGTTCCAACGGAGATGTCCAAAATGACGCCAGCACTCAAGAATCATTCCGCGCTCAAACGGCTGTCCTTTCGCCGTAACGACCAGGCAATTGTTCTCGCGCCATGTCTCCCGGTATGTGTCACCCCAGTGAAGTTCAAGCGTCTTGAGTTTCAGCGTGTCCAGCGCAAGAAGCAGGTCCTCGGTCCATTGATAGCAATAGCCGCGTTTCCTCCAGCCGTGATAGACGAGGAAATTGTTAAAGATCGGCGTGCCAAACATCCGATACTCCTGTCTTAGCCGCGCCACCGTGGCATAGGCGCATTCTGCCAGGAGCTTCGCTTCGTTTGGATCCACTCTGCGTGAAAGCCTCGCGAGCTGGTTCGCCAATTCTTCGGCCTTGGCAGAATCCTTTGGTGGCACTTCGAAATGCTGCCGTTGCTGTTCAGCGCTGACGACCGCGCTCGAAACCGCAAACGCGGCAATTATGCCGGCGACAAGTCTCGTATGCATTTACAAAATCCCTTCGAGAAAACAGCGTCCGTCGCGGGTATGCGGCGCAAACTGCCACGCAATTTTTGCAAAGCAAAACCCAACAAATGCCCAGATCGTCGAAGCTGCTTCGGTCGAATCGGAATCAGCCTGCCAGTTTCTCGAGCGGCTGATTGTTCTCGAATTTCGTGATGTTGTCGATGGTTGTGACCGCGATGTTCAATAAGGCTTCTCGCGTGAAGAAAGCCTGGTGGCCGGTGATGATCACGTTTGGAAACGTGAGAAGCCGCGCGAACACGTCATCGCTAAGAATCAACCCCGAACGATCCTCAAAAAGATTTCTTCTTCCTCTTCGTAAACGTCGAGGCCGAGGTAACCGATCTTGCCACTCTTTAGCCCCTCGATAATTGCGACCGTATCCAACAGCGCGCCGCGGCTGGTGTTGATCAGCATGACGCCGTTCTTCATTCTGGCGATGGCGGCGTCACTAATGATGTATTTGTTCTCCGGCGTGAGCGGGCAATGCAAGCTGATGATGTCTGATTGCGCCAACAATTCGTTCAGCTCGACGTAGCGCACGCCCAGAGACCGGCACGTTGCATTTGGAAATGGATCGAACGCCAAAGTCGGACAACCGAATCCGGTGAGAATTCGCGCAACTTCAGCCCCAATTTGTCCTGTGCCGATCAGTCCGACTGTTTTGCCGTGCATGTCGAACCCGACCAGGCCGTCGAGAGCGAAATTACCTTCTCGGACGCGATTATACGCGCGATGCACTTTGCGGTTGAGCGCCAGCATAAGGGCGATGGTGTGCTCGGCTACCGCGTAAGGCGAGTACGCCGGAACGCGCACCACTGTGATGCCGTGTTTCGTCGCGGCCGAGAGATCGACATTGTTGTAACCGGCGCAACGCAGCGCGATCAGTCGCACGCCTAACGAACGCAGCTTCGCAATCACCGCCGCGTTCACATGATCGTTCACAAACACGCATACGGCATCGAATCCCGTAGCGAGACCAACAGTCTCCTCATTCAAATGCGCCTCGAAAAACCCCAAATGGTGACGCGAAGCCATTCGCCGTGCTGAGAAATTCGCGGTCGTATTTTTTGCACTGAAGATTGCGACTTTCACAGATTAATCTCCGCGATTCGCCTAGCGATCACAAGAGAATGAAGCTTCGCAGCAATTGCGACTAGACGCCCTTTTTTATTCGCGCGCTTGCCGATTCATCTTGCAAAGACGAACACTTTTTCAAAGCGCCGCGCGCGTCTCGATGAAAACCAAAGCAAGGAGCAAAAGGGTTCGCGTTGATTCTCAATGGGAAAGTGGCCGGGAACGACGCCCTGCGCGCGGCAGTTGCTCGGCAACGAGCAGCCGGACATCGCATCGAGGTGCGAGTGACTCGGGAGAAGGGAGATGCGCAGGCGATTTGTGTCGGAAGCAGGCAAAGTGGATTTAGTGGTTGCTGCGGGTGGGGACGGCACACTGAATGAGGTTCTTCACGGCTTGATGAATCTCTCCGCGGTTACGCGACCCATATTGGGAATAGTGCCGCTCGGCACCGCCAATGATTTTGCGACTGGATGCGGCATTCCGCGTGATCCGGCCAAAGCGCTGGCGCTCTGTATGAAAGGTGAGGCAGTGCCAATCGACGTCGGCAAGGCCAATGACCACTGGTTTATCAATGCAGCCAGCTCTGGCTTCGGCGCCGAGATCACTGCAACCACATCACCGGAACTCAAACGCCTGTTTGGTCCAGCCGCTTACACTGTGATGGGTGCGATTCTGGCGATCAACCTTCATCATTATCGAGGAAGGCTGATCTTGCCGGGGCGCGAAATTACTGGCAGCGGCCCGGTGGCAATCGTTGGAAATGGGCGGCAGACTGGGCGGCGGTATCCAAGTCGCTCCTCGCGCATGCATCGACGACGGTTTGCTCGATGTGCTTGTCGTTCGTCAGATCTCGCCAACGGCGCTGCTCGCCGCCGCGCGAGAATTGCAACAACTTCCATCCGATGGCGAGTATATCTCCTATTGGCAAACGCCCTGGCTGGAGGTGCATCCTGAAGAAGCAATTCCAGTCAATCTGGATGGTGAACCGTTAAGCTTTTCAACGGTCCGATATGAAGCCGTACCCAAAGGCGATTTCGTTGATCGTTCCGCCGAATTGCCAATTGCTCTCGCGGCGACCTAAACCGAAGGCCTGACGCCTGTCAGTCCGCCGTCGGGACGCTAACAAATATCCGGACCTTTGCCGGGAAAGCCACGCTCTCCAAGCCATGGGAAATGGCGGCGCATGTGAGCTACGCGTTTAAGCCCAAATCGCTCAATCGCCTTGGCGCGAATGTGCGCGATGGCTTCTTCGACAGAATCCGTCGCGAAAATCAGTTTTAAATCCGAGGGGCTGATTTTCCCACGCTGCGCCATCTGCTCGATAAAACCGATCAGTTGCCTCCAGTAATCGGTTCCCATGATTACAACCGGAAAATCTTTGATCTTCCCGTTCTGAATCAGAGTGAGCGCCTCAAAAAGCTCGTCGAGGGTGCCGACGCCGCCGGGCATAACAACGAAGGCGTAGGAATATTTCACCAGCAGCGCTTTGCGGACGAAAAATAATGCAGCCGGACACAACGATCGAGATACATGTTGGATACTTGCTCGAATGGCAGCTCGATGTTGCATCCAACCGAGCGGCCACCGACCTCTTTGCGCCGCGGTTGGCCGCCTCCATAATGCCCGGGCCGCCGCCAGTCATCACCGTGAAGCCGAGCCGGGCAATCGCCGCGCCCATTTTCAGGGCCAATTCGTAATGCGGATCGTCAGGTTTGATCCGCGCTGAGCCAAAGACGGTTACGCAAGGACCAACGAAATGAAGAGCGCGATATCCGCGCAGGAAATCGCGCATGACTCGCAGCAACGTGCAAAACTCTGCGAACCGCGAGTTTGGGCCATCCAGGAATATTTCATCAGCGCGCTCCGGCGGAGTAACAACCGCCGCTGCCGTCGAATCCTGCGCGGGCTGCATCGGAGTTTCACTTGCCATTAACGCTCAGCGGCCGCTCCACAGCACTTCAATATTTCCGCCGCATATGACTTGGCAGAATGTTTAGCTCGCTGCGGTACTTGGCGACGGTGCGTCGCGCAATGGGAATGCCGCGCTCGCTCAGGATCTCGACAATTTCGTGATCGCTCAACGGCGCGCTGCCGCTCTCATGCTTCACGAGATCGAGAATGGATTGTTTCACGCTGGTGTTGCTCAGCGATTCGCCAGTCGCGGTTTGATAGCCACCTGTGAAAAAGTATTTCATCTCGAAAACGCCCTGGGGCGTTGCCATGTATTTGCCGGACACCGCGCGGCTAACCGTGGTCTCATGCACGCCGACGGTTTCGGCGACTTCCGCCATCGTCATCGGCTTCAAATGCGATGGGCCGTGCTCGAGGAAATCGCGCTGCCGCGAAACGATCTGCTGCGCGATGTTCATGATTGTCTGCTGCCGTTGATGGATCGAGCGGATCAGGAATTTGCCGCTGCGGATTTTATCCCGGATGTAATCTTTGACGTCGCTGCTCTGCGTATCGCCAGACGCGATGATGTCCTTATACAGGTTGCTGATCCGCAGATGCGGAATCTGTTCGTTGTTGAAGGCGATCTGATATTCGCCGTCCACCTTTTCCACGATCGACGTCCGGCAGCACGTAATTCTGCGGCGCGGCGGCGAAAACCTGGCCGGGGCGCGGATTCAGTCGCGCGATGTTGTCGGCGGCCTTTTGCACATCCTCGACGCTGATCGCCATTCGGCGCGCGATCTCCGGAAAGCGATGCCTGCCCAGGTCATCCATGTGCTCGGCCACGATCCTGTACTCGAGGCTGTGTTCCTTCCCCTGTCGCCGCAATTGGATCAGCAAACACTCGCGTAAATCACGCGCGCCAACTCCCGCAGGATAAAAAGCTTGGATTAATCCAAGCATCCTTTCGAAATCGTCCTGTGGGATTCCGGAGTTCAGCGCCATTTCCTCTGGCGTGCTTTGGAGAAATCCGTCGTCGTCGATGTTGCCGATGATCAGCTCCGCAGCTTTCCGGTCATCGGCGCTGAGCACGGTCTGGTTCAGTTGCGCGATGAGATTTTGCTGAAGCGTTTCCTGGACCGGAATGGAATCGAACAGGAACTGGCGCTTCTCGTCTGCTTCCTTCGAACCGCGCCGGCCATCGAAGTTGGAGCTGGCCGATTGCGCCATGTAATCGCGCCATTCCTCATCCGAGGCTCGCCAATTTTTCGAATTCGTCCCTGAAATTCTCGTCGGCTGAGGCTTCAGCGTCGCTGCGCTCGTTAGCGCCTGAATCCTCCGGCAGCTCTTCCAGCACGGGATTTGTCTCCATCTCCTGTTGAACAAGATTGCGCAGCTCGAGCAGCGGAGTCTGCAGAATGAGCAGGCTCTGTTGCAGCTGCGGCGACAGAACCTGCTGCAAGGCGAGGCTTTGCCTCTGCTGCATTCCCTGTGCGGCCATACGCCGAGTTTACGGGCGTCGTCAGCCGTGAGGCAAGCAACGGCTTCGCCGCGTTGAAACCGTTGAATCGTTGAAGCTGTTAAACGGGTGAGTCGCGTGGATTACGTGTTTCCGTTCACCATCGACCAGCTAACGGGCGCATCGCACGCGATGATTTGCTCGAAGATATCCGTTGAGCCCGAGCACGGAACCGCGATGAGGTCTGCTCCAAAGCCGGGCCGTATTTGCCCCAGAACGTTTTCGTATCGCAACGCGCGCGCAGGATTTACGGTCACCATTCGAAAAATTTCCTCCGGTGAAACGCTGCGGAAAGTTCTTTTGAAACGCGCGCATCTCGGCAAACAAGCTAAGGCTTTCGTTACTCGCGAGGCTGTCCGTGCCGAGGCAAATGTTAAAGCCGAGCGAGCGCAGGCGATCGAATGCGAATGGGCTATGGCCAAAATAGTTGTGACTTCGCGGACAGTGCACGACGTGAAATTTTGAATTGGATCTTTCCAGCAACTCGAAATCGCTCTCGGTCAATTCGTTCAGGTGCGCCACGATCCATTGTGGTAGGGCGCGACCGCCGAGCGCGCCGACGAATAATCCCAGCGGCGTTTCATTCCCGCAGTCATCCATCGGTCGCCCAATGCTCTTCATGAACTCGTAGAGCGGCCCCGAAGCATCGCGGAACATCTCCATCTCTTCGCGCGACTCGGCCAAGTGCGTCGTGAGTAAAATGTGTTCCTGTTGCGCGATCTCCTCGCACCGGCGAAAAAGATCTGCTCGACGCCGTGAACAACGCGTGCGGCGCGAGGCCCCACGGCGCGCGCTCGCGGCGAGTCGCGCCCTACCGAGTGCTTCAATCGCGGCATCGACAAGTTCGTTCGTGCGCTCCGGCGCGCGAATATCGATCAGTTCCGCAAACCAGCAGGTGCGAATCGGCGGCTGAACCTGCGAGATCAATTCCGGAAAAGCGGTCAAATTCGCAATCGCGGTTGTGCCAAATCTTTTCGCCTCTTCGAACCCGTCGTTAATTGAGGCGACATAATCCTTCGGCGAGAGCTCCGATTTCTCCGCGTTAATCGCCCGGATCCAATCGGTGAAAGACTTCTGTGGCGGGATCTTTCCGCGCAAACAGGTGTAATCGAGGTGGCAATGCGCGTTGATCAGCCCCGGCAATAACGCTTGTTCGCCGAGATCGACAGTGTTGCCGGCGTTGCGCGTCTTGATGTCATCAAATCTGCCAACATCGACGATCCGATTCCCCGAAACAGCGACCGCACCGTTCTCGATGGGCGCTCCGTCCATTGTCACAACAATGCGCGCGCGAATGATCATCTGTGAGCTGTAGCGGCGGTCTCTGACCGCCGTCAAATGCTCATACAAAATGGTGTGACAGCGATTGCGTCAGGTGGATCGGCTTCTCCGAAGCCGATGGAAATCTTGCCGAAGGCGCGATATTAGTCGCCAACGCGTTGAGGAGTCGCCGCGGCGACCGTTCCACCTTTTACAGATTAAGTCGCTTTCGCCTTTCACGACTTTGCGGCACTCGGCGACCAGAAGATTGCACGCTTCCTGGCAAAGCAACGGAACTGTAGCCGCTAGCGACTGACTGGTAGGCGACGGCGCGCGGCGCGTCCGACATCGCAGCGCGATGCCCTACGGCTGCAAGCCGCGCATCGACTTGATCACACGCAGGATCAAACTTTTCTGTCGGCAATTTCGTCGACGCGATTACACCGTTCTGATCGCGGCTCCATAGAATAGTTCTGAGGCATCCGCTATCGGACCGACAAAAGTCCGCCACAAGATCGTTGATCTGTGGATCGGAAATTTTTGCGGCAACGCGATACATTCCTGACTGACGATCCAGTGTCTCGCGCAAGGCCGTCGTTTTGAGGTAGCCGCTTTTCCACGCCGCGAAAACCGCGAGCCGGCCTGGATAAAAATAATCCAGCGCACGTCTCAGTTCCTCGACGGTAGCGAGCTCCAGCCGCCAGCCATGCCGCAAGTTCGGCGCGGTTTTGAGCGGACGATAGTTTCCCGCGTCATCGTATTTTGCGATTTCGATCGCGTCTTCCGCGTCTCGATACGTCTGCAACTGATCGAGCGATTCGTCATCGCGATGCAACAGGACAAAGCCGGCGCCGTCTCTCTTTGTGACCAGGATTTGACCGAAGGAAAACGGCGCAGCAAGGCCATTCAAAATTTCCTCAATCAAATCCCGCATTGGTAGGGCGGCGACCGCCGTGGCGCGCCGCGCACATCCGTTAGTGCAAACAATGAGCGATCAAACCGCCTGCCCGTTCGAGAAACTGCAGGTCTTCGTCGTCGAAGGCATTCAACTTATCGCTCTCCGCATCGAGCATCCCGAGAACGTGCCGGTGGTCGTTGCGCATCGGCACAATGATCTCGGAACGAGTTGTATGGAACGTCGGCAGATACCGGAGATCCTTGCTCACGTCGCCCACGATGACGGCTTGGCCGGACTCCAGGGCCGCACCGCACAATCCCTGGCTAGTTGGAAAACGTGGATACGTCGCCGGTTCCTCGCCGCTTTCGGCCATAATCACGAACTCGTCCTTAATGATCTTGTAAACGCCGACCCAGCGATAATCGCGCGCGGCGCGAATCATCTCCACGAGTTGCTTCATTCGCTTTCGCGTGCACCCGCCGGCCAACGCAAACCCCCGATCTCCTGAAGCTTCTTGCACGTGGTTTCTTTCATTCGCGGGAAAGCAATCTCGCGCATAAGAAACCGAGCGCCAGCACGATTTCAACTTTTGCGGCCGCGTTCGCCTGCTCGATAATGATGTCAACAACACCTGGATCGGTGCCGATGGATGGAGCGTAAAACAAATTGCGACCATCGATGGCGTACGGATTCTGGCGAAAGATCTCGCTCATGTGCTGTAGCCGGGGTCGAGCTGACCCTCGGACTGACCGCGGCTCAGACGCCTGTCGGCTACAACCATTCCCAGCAGCCTCGGAATGTCCTCGTAGCTGTGTAATCCGTCAGAAATAAAAAATGGCACCACAACCACGTTTGGGGTTTCGGTTAATTTGCGCCAGTCAGACACCAGAGGCGCTTCTTCCATGTAAACATTGAGCACAGCCGCGTATTTTCCAAGCGCCCGGATCTTTTCCGCTTCGCGCTTCGCTGCAACGGCGCTGTTTTCATTCAGATCCGTTCCGTGGGCAACGATCAGCAAGCTCGTTTCGCCGGAGCTGCATCGGGTGCGACGTCGCGTGCGCGCTTGAGCAGCAGCTCCGTCATCAGTGAATGATTTCCAACCGGCTCACAATATCTCCAGATCTGTCCATTCGATCGTTTCGTGATCCGACCATTCAGCTCAAGCTCGCGCGGAACGACCGTCTGGGTGAAATAACCTTCGCTAATGAAATTCGGCACCACGTAAACTTCGCGAATCGATTCTGGATCGAACAGAGAACAACGCGTCACGCAAGCTCGGCTCCTCTTTCCAAAACGCGCACTCCACATCCGCAAAAACTTCCCGACGCCGGATCTCCGCCGCGTGCGCCAGAGTCGGCGCGCTAGAGTCCGGATTCACCGTCGAGCCGTGAGCGACGATCAATAGCGCAGCGTCACGTGTTCGATTCACGCTTCGAATTCTACCACGGAGAGCACGGCGGTTACACAGACGGAAATTCTCTCCGTGACCTCTGCGCCTCTGTGGTTAATATTCGGTTCGTGCAGTTTCGCACTTACAAGAATACCGACCTGACGGTGAGCGAGGTCGGCTTTGGTTTGTGGACGATTTCCACCGGTTGGTGGGGAAATTTCACCGAGGGCGAAGCGATCGCGCTGATGCACAAGGCGTTCGATCTCGGTATCACGCTGTTCGATGCCGCTGATACCTACGGAAACGGATTGAGCGAAGAGTTGATCGCGAAAGCGTTTCCGAATCAGCGGGATGAAATCGTGATCGCGACGAAGGTTGGCTACGATTTTGTCCATCACGGTGAGGCGCGCGGACGCGGGCAGCGCGAAATTCCGCAGGATTTTTCGCCGGAAGCCATCACGCGCGCGACCGACGCGGCGCTGAAACGATTGAAGACGGACCGGATCGATCTGCTCCAATTGCACAACATCCGGATGGAGCAGGTTTATGACGACGCGCTCTGGAAGACGCTCGAGAAATTAAAGAGCGAAGGAAAAGTTCGGTACTACGGCATTGCGCTGGGGCCGGCGATCGGCTGGCTGTATGAGGGAGTGAATTGCATTCGCGAGCGCGAACTCACGAGCGTCCAGCACATTTACAACATGCTCGAGCAACATCCCGGGCGCGCGTTTCACGATGCAGCTACGGAAGCCGGCAAGGACACGATGTTTCTCATTCGCGTGACGCATTCGTCCGGAATGCTCGAGGGCAGATACACGGCTGAGACCAAATTTCCGCCGACTGATCATCGCAGCCATCGACCGCGGAGCTGGCTGCTGAACGGGATCAAGAAAGTCGAGCAATTACGATTTCTCGAAAATGCCGAGCGCACGCTTGGACAAGCAGCGTTGCAATGGTTGCTGGCGGATGATCGCGTCGCTTCGACGCTGCCGAACATTTACAACGAAGAACAGCTCGTCGAATTCGCCAAAGCGCCCGACACCGCGCCGCTGACATCGGACGACATGGCGAAAATCGAGGAACTCTATTCCGACAATTTCGGCATCGAAGAAGAACCGCCGAAGTTCAAGGGGACCATGGAGCTGCCGAAGGAGACCGCGGCGGCATAGATCGGTAGCGCGCGTTCGCGTGCGAAGCGCCGTCTGGACCGCAGCGAACTCACCTGCATTTGAGACGACAGACCGCGATGGCGAGCTGCAGGTTAGCAGGTCGAGATTGCGGCTCCCGACTTAATCTGATTCGTCTTGTTCCTCGACCGGTTCGGCGCGGCGGATTTCGGGTTGTTCCTGAGCGCGCCGCCGCGAATGGCCGGCGATCATCTGACCTTTGTAAACGTCCTTGAACACCTCTGCGATCATCGGCGCGGCATGTGAACCGCCGTGCACGCTCTTGCCGACATCGCCTTCGTAAACGACTGCGAACGCGTATCGCGGTTGGTCAGCAGGCAAGAATCCGGCGAACCACGCCGCGGTGCGCTCTTTGTGTTTTGGTCCCCATTGCGCGGTGCCGGTTTTACCGGCGACTTCGACATTTTCGAGGCTGGCCTGATGCGCGGTGCCGCTGCCGCCATTCACAACGTCGATCATTCCTGTGCGCACCTGCTCCAGCGTCTCTGGCGACATATCGAGCGTTCGTTTGGCGCGCACCTGGTAGGCGGTGACGATTTGGTTGTCGAAAGTCTGCACCTGTTGAACGAGCCGTGTTTGATAGAAGGTTCCGCCGTTGGCGATGACGCCCATGGCCTGCGCCATCTGCAACGGAGTAACCTGAATGTCGCCCTGGCCGATCGACATGTTTGCGATGTCGCCGTTGAGGATTTTGCGACCGTGCGTCGCTTTCATGTATTCGTCGTTTGGAATGCGGCCTTCTACTTCGCCGCGCAGCGGAATGCCGCATTTGGCGCCGAAGCCCAGCTTCAACGCCCAATCAATGATCGGCGCCGAGCCGGTCTTTATGCCGGCCTGATAAAACCATGTATCGCACGATTCCGTGAGCGCCTGCACGAAGTTTAGCGCGCCGCGATCGCTCTTTTTCCAGTTGTGGAACGTGACGTTGCCGATCTGAATCGCCGGCACGCATTGATATTGGTCCTGCGGGTAGACGGCGTGGCTTTCCAGCGCCGCAATGCCCACGGCCACCTTGAATGTCGATCCCGGTGGATAGGACGAACGATACGCGCGCGGCAAAAGCGGAATGTCCGGGTCCGACTGCAACGCTTTGAGTTGATCGGCTGAGATGGATGGAACGAATACGTTCGGGTCGTAAGTGGGCCAGGACGCCAGCGCGAGAACATCGCCGCTGTTCGGATCGATGATCACCATGGCGCCGCGCTTTGCTTTTGCTGCCAACGCTTTTTCGGCCAGCTCTTGCAGGTGCAAATCAAGAGTGGTCACCACGTTGTATCCGGGCTCCGGCGGGGTAACGAGTTTCTCCGATGTTTTCCGGCCGTCCTTGTCGAAGGTCAGTTTGTATTCGCCGTTCTTCCCGGTCAGCATGTCGTTGAACGTCTGTTCGAGTCCTTCGCGTCCCTCCGTTTGCGGCCAGATCGTTTCGTGGTTATCGACAATGCCGTCCGGATTTCGGCCCGTTTTTCCGGTGTAACCAACAATCTGACCGGCAACCTTTCCGTTCGGATAAATCCGGACGTAAACAGGTCGCACCATCATTCCGGGCGGCAGCTTGTCCTTGATTCCTTCGTACTCCTGCGGCGTGAGATTGGGTGCGATCTCAAACGGCATGATGCCCCGGTTGCGGTAATGACGAAGGATCGCCTCATCGGAAATCCGGAACCTGCGTCCTATTAACTTCCCGGCCTCATCTATTTTTTCTCTCGTATAGCTGAGCGCTTGCGCATCGGAAAAGTTCAGCGGGGTTGGGAAAGTTATGACCAGATTGTAACTGAGCCGGTTTTGCGCCAGCGGCACTCCGTTGCGGTCCGTGATCTGTCCGCGTGGCGCCGGAATGTCGAGCATAAAAGTGCGCGCCAGCTTTTGCGTCTCGAAAGTGGGGACAATTGTCTCCTCTTCCGGCGAAGCGCTCGGACTCGGCGCAGGCATTGGCATGAGCGTCTGTGCGTGCGCGACCGGCGATAGGGCGACAAGCACAACGGAATCAACAGATTCCGCAGATTTTGGCAGATTCGAGCGCGAGTCATTCAGCTAATCACAGCCTGTCATCCCGAGCGAAATCGAGCAATCGGATGATACTCTCTCGAGTATTCACGGATCCTCGACTCGCTTCGCTTCGCTCGAAATGACAGTGAATTTCGGCGACATCTGCGGACAAATCAATGCCGCTGCAAAAAGCAGGTGAACTTCTTCGGCCAACTTTCGGCCAATGCCTTCCGTAGCCGCGATCTCCTCAACGCTTGCCCGGCGGAGGCGATTCACGGACCCGAACCGCTGTAGCAACAAACTTTTCCGGTTCTGGCTCACGCCCGGGCAATCGTCGAGAATGCTTTCTTCGACTCGTTTTTTCATGAGCAGTTGGTGATACGCGTTGGCAAACCGATGCGCCTCATCGCGGATGCGCTGAAGCAAATCGCAGGGCAGGAGAATCCATTGGAAGTCGCAACGGCAGTGCGCGGCCGGGTCGATAAATCTCCTCGTGTTCTTTCGCCAGACCGATAATCGGAAGATCGTGCAAGCCCAGTCGCTGCAATTCGCGGCAGGCGGATGACAGCTGGCCCTTTCCTCCATCGACAATGATCAGGTCGGGTAAGCGAACATGCGACAAAGCTCGTTTGTCATTTCGTAGCGGCAAGCGCACCGCTGTCGAATCCCGCGACAGGTTCGGCGACTTGCGACGCGGTTCGCTTCGCTACGAGATGACTGGAAATTCGCGCCAAGGCATCCGTCGCATTTTCCTGCGAAAATTCCGCTGCGTCGGAATTTGCGGCTCGGGCTTCAAGCAGAATCCGCGAATACCTCCGCCGCACGACCTCGGCCATGCTTGCAAAATCATCCTGCCCTTCCACGGTGCGCACGCGGTAACGCCGGTAATTGTTCTTGTCAGGAACCCCATCGCGGAAACAAACCATCGAGGCCACCACGTGCGTCGTGGAGATGTTCGAAATGTCGAAACACTCCATTACTCGAGGCGCATCTGGAAGATGCAGCGCGTCAGCGAGCGCTTGCACGTCCGCCGTCGGATCAATGGTGCTGGGCAAACTGCCGCGCGTGAATCGGCGGGTCGGTCTTGTCGTGCTGCGCAAGTCCGCGACCATGTTGCGAAGCTCGGCAGCGTTCTCGAAATCCATTTTCTCCGCAGCGGTGTGCATTTGTTCTTCGAGTGCGGCGATCATCTCTCGCGATTTGCCTTCCAGAAACTCGCAGGCCTGCGCTACGCGCTCGCGGTATTGCTCGGCGCTGGTCTCGCTCAAGCGGACGGGCACCTGATATGTCGAAGACTTCAATTCGCGCTCTGTCGGCGCGCCGCGCCCAAACGTGAGCACGCCAAATTTCTTGCGCATGAAATTCAGCGTTTGCCGCAGCGCGCCGGCATGCGCGTATGGGCCGAAGTAGCGGCTGCCGTCGTCCTTCTTGAATCGGGCGAGGCGAAAGCGCGGCCACTCTTCCGACAAGATCGACCCTGACCACGAGGAACCGTTTGTCGTCGCGGAACGAAATGTTGTAGCGCGGCCGGTATTCCTTGATCAATTTGCCCTCGAGCAAAACCGATTCCGCTTCGCTTCGGACCGTGTGCGTTTCAAAATCCCATGTCGCGTCGAGCATGGCGCGCGTTTTCAAATCGGCCTGGGCCAATTTCGAAGGCAGGAAATACGAGCTCACGCGCTTGCGCAGGTCGCGTGCTTTGCCGACGTAAATCACGCGGTTGAACCGGTCGCGCATCAAGTACACACCCGGCTTGTGCGGCACCTCGTGCACTTTCTTCTGTAGATCAGGCTTCTCTTTTTCGATGCAGCCACCGGGCAGCAAATTTACCCGAGAAGAACGCAACGGGAAACTCGACTGCTTCGGATCGACTAGCGCGCGCACTCTAGCTACTTGCCGCGGGGCCGCTGCAGGTAGGGCGCGCCACTCGTGCGCACCGATTTTCTGAATGCATGCAGCGGGCGAGACTCGACCGGCCACCAGGTCCGCGTGACTGACGAGTGTGCGAGCTGCAAAAAAGCGCCCGCGAAGTTTTCGCGGGCGCTTTGCAGTTTCTAGCCAAACAACTCTGTCGCTACGGCCTCGTCGTCGTAGTGGTGGTAGTCGTTTCCTCCTGCTTAATCACAGCGGCTGGCTGCGCAGGTTGCGCCAATACTACTTTGCGCACCACAACCCGGTCGCCCACTGTTGAGTAGTAAACGGTGGCCGGCATGTCTGGACGGATCGCCGACAAACTTACAACGCGACCCGCCGGATCGACCACCGTCGTATCCTTCGTGTAGTAATAACGCACGGGCGCCGCACCTGACGCCGTTCGGAACATGAAATAATCCGAGTCCGGGGTGTAGGTGACGATGTTTCCCGCAGAGCTGGTGGTCGTCTGCTGGGTTGTCGTCGTGCCGGTCACCGGGTCTGTGCTCGTTGTTGTCGTTGTCGTCTGTGCGAGCGCTAACCCCAGCGATGCCGCGCAAAACCAAGCCTGCTGCCAATATTTTTGTTAATCTGATTTGTTTCATATTTCTCCCTCTGCTTTGATTCAACCGATGTCCTCGATCGTGTATCTTCCCGGTCCTTTAACGCGGGAGTTCTTTCAGGTTCGACCTGATATCGTAAATTCCGGTCTCCGGTGGTCGTGTCCGCGGCGATGATCAAAGCGCCTGTGCCAGAACAACGTAACACTCTGCCTATGCAGGCTTTACCCGGTTTCCGCGATTTCCTGCCCGAGGACTGCGCCAGGCGCAATTACATTTTCGCACGCTGGCGTGAGGTTGCCCGCCGCTACGGCTTCGTCGAATGGGAAGGCCCGCCTCTGGAGGCGACCGAGCTGTACAAGAAGAAAAGCGGCGCGGAAATTGTCGAGCAGCTTTTCAATTTCACAGACAAAGGCGAACGCGAAGTCGCGCTGCGTCCTGAACTCACGCCCACGCTTGCTCGTGTGGTTGCGGCGCACGAACGCGAATTCAAGAAACCACTCAAATGGTTCTCGATCGGACAATTTTTCCGATACGAGAAGCAACAGCGCGGCCGGTTGCGCGAACATTTTCAGCTCAATTGCGACATCATCGGCGAGAAGGATCTCGCCGCCGACATCGAACTGGTCGCGCTTTGCATTGATTTCCTGCGTGCGTTCGGATTCACCGAAAAAGATTTCGTGGTCCGGATCAGCGACCGTGAATTCTGGACTGATTTTTTCCGCGCCAAGAACGTGCCCGCTGAGCGGTGGGACGATTTACTGCAAGCGATCGATAAATCCGCGCGCGAACCGCGTGAGAAGACCGCAGAGAAACTCGGGGACCTTGCCGATCCCGTCTTCGCGACGCTGAAGAGCGGCGGCAAAAGCGCAAAGCTGGAGCAACTCGTTGAGGGGTTGCGCGCTCGCGGCCTCGCCGATTTCGTGGCGAGTTGATGTGGGAATCGTTCGTGGGCTTGCCTACTACACCGGAATCGTGTTCGAGGTGTTCGATCGTGCCGGGAAATTCCGCGCCATCGCCGGCGGCGGGCGTTACGATAATCTGATTTCGCAGCTCAGCGATGGCTCGCTCTCTCTACCTGCGCTTGGTTTTGCAATGGGCGACGTCGTTCTCGGCGAATTGATCAACGAAATCCCGCGAGCACGCGAAGCGATGCAGAAAGCGATAGCGAACGATAGCAAGATCGACATCTACGTAGTTATCGCAAAGGAAGAACGCCGTGCCGACGCGCTGGCACAAATCCAGCAACTGCGCGACCGCGGCTACCGCATCGATTACCCGCTCACGCCAACCAAAGTCGCCCGGCAGTTCCAAGCCGCCGAAGATTTGGGCGCGCGGGTCGCGCTGTTGTTATGGAGATGAGTGGCCGCAGGTGAAAATCAAGAATATGGGAACAGGTGAGCAAGAGCTTGTGGCGCACGATCGTCTGCTTGCGCACTTGCAAGCGCAATCCACCTTGTCATCCTGAGCGGAGCGCAGCGGAGTCGAAGGATCCCGCCGCGTAATGTTAGGATCCGCAACGGGATGCCTCGAGTCCGACTCGGAATGACAGAAAACATGTTTCGCACACACGACTGCAATTCACTTCGCAAAAGCGATATCGGCAGGCAAGTCACGCTTGCCGGATGGGTGAACGTCACCCGCGATCACGGCGGCGTGATTTTCATTGATCTGCGCGACCGCGAAGGACTGACTCAGGTGGTTTTTCGCCCGGAGGAAAATGCCGAGCTTGCAAAGCAGGCGCACACGTTGCGCGGCGAAGATGTGATTCAAGTTTCGGGCACGGTCGCGGCACGTCTGCCCGGCACCGGAAAATCCAAACCTCGCGACCGGCGACATCGAAATCATTCCGAGCGAGCTGCGAATTTTAAATCGCGCCGACCCGCTGCCATTTCCAATCGATGCCGAGCCGCAAAATGAAGATCTGCGGATGACGCACCGTTATTTGGATCTGCGTCGGCCACGGCTCGCGCGCAATTTGCGGATTCGCCACCGGGCCGCAAAAGCAACGCGCGATTACCTCGACAGCCAGGGGTTTGTTGAAGTTGAAACGCCGATTCTGTCCAAGAGCACGCCGGAAGGTGCGCGGGATTTCTGGTGCCGAGCCGAATCGCGCCCGGGAAGTTTTACGCGTTGCCGCAGGCGCCGCAGCAATACAAACAGCTGCTCATGGTCGCTGGCGTGGAAAAATATTTTCAGATCGCAAAATGTTTTCGCGACGAAGATTTGCGCGCCGACCGGCAACCGGAGTTTACGCAGATCGACATTGAAGCGTCGTTCGTCACGCCCGACGACATCTTTAGCCGTCACCGAAGGAATGCTCGCGGCGATCTTCAAGGCCGCGCGCAACGTTGACATTAAAACGCCATTCGACCGGCTTACATATCGCGAAGCGCTCGATCGCTACGGCAGCGATAAACCCGATCGCCGGTTCGAAATGGAGCTGGTCGATCTTGGTGAAACCTTTCGTGAAAGCAGTTTCAAAGTTTTTCGCGGTGCGCTCGATGCCGGCGGCGTCGTGAAAGCAATCAACGCAAAAGGCTTTGCCGGAATCACCATAGGCCAGGCCGATGAGCTTACTGAAATTGCCAAGCTGCACGGCGCCAAAGGTCTCGCCTTCATCAAGATTGAGAACGGCGAATGGAAATCGCCCATCGTGAAGTTCTTCAGTGACGCCGAGAAGACCGCGTTGCAATCGAAGCTGAACATCGAGGAGGGCGATTGCGTTTTTTCGCTGCTGACAAGTGGGAGATCGCCTGCGAGGTCCTCGGGCGATTACGCCTGCGTATCGCGGAGATGCAAAAGCTTACGCCTGCTGGCGAAGCTCTGGAATTTCCTTTGGGTCACAGACTTTCCGCTTTTCGAATGGAGTCCGGACGAAAACAAATGGAACGCGATGCATCATCCATTCACTCGACCCAAAGCCGAGGACATGCCGCTGTTTGAGGCGAAGAAATTTCCCGAGGTTCGCGCCGAGGCTTACGACGTCGTTTTAAACGGCGTGGAAATCGGCGGCGGCAGCATGCGAATCTACGAGCCGGAGCTGCAGGACAAAATGTTCGAAGCGCTCGGCATCAGCGCCGGAAGCTCGAGAATCACAGTTCGGCCATTTACTCCGTGCGCTTCGGCTCGGCGCGCCGCCGCATGGCGGAATCGCGTTCGGCTTCGATCGTCTGGTTATGCTGATCTGCGGCGAACAAGGTATCCGCGACGTGATGGCTTTCCCGAAGAACAACCGCGGCATGGACCTCATGACGCAGTCGCCTGCGGAAGTCGATGCTCGCCAATTGCGCGACCTAAAGATTCAAGTGGCGAGAGATATTCTGGAGAACCGGATATAGCGAACGAAATTACCGAGTAGCGTTCACATCCCAAATAAATTCATCGCAGATTTCGCAGATCAGAATAGAAAAGCAGGAAGTCAGGAAATGGATGCCGAAGATGCAGCAGCATATCGGGCCATGACACCGCCAGCGAATAATGCGCGTGTCTGAAGTTCACTGACGATACGCCAGTTCAAAATCGATCGGTTCGCGTTCATCATCCGGCTGGAGTGAGGAGAAGGTCATGGACGAAGTGCGCTGCTGGGTCCGCAACGGAATGAATCCGGCAGAGCTTACGATTAGTGGCTCACCCGAGTGAAGCCGCAACGATCGATTCCTGGACGATCTATGATTCGTTCGGCGTCAGTCGCAATCTGACTTGACCATCGGCGCGTGCATCATACCATTATGAAGTCCCGGCGAATTCCCACCGTTACGCCGGAAATATGCTGTGGCGAACTGTGGCAGTAATTACCATTAGCTGATCGGCAGTTGCAGCCGTATACTAGTTCCGTAACAATCGCAGCGTCAATCGATCGCGCAGGTGTGCGGCCCTTCTCTCTGCACACAAAACCGCATCATGAATCCTATCGCTGCTCATAAAGATGAGCTTAAAAATTGCTCGAGAACTTATCGGGCGACACTGCCGTCTCAGGGATAGACTCTCGTGGCGTCCCTGGATGCTTATATCGCGCGCCTCGATACGAATTGCTCAGACATCAGGGCCCGCGTCAATCCAATCCGCCGCCAGCGCAAACAAACGGAGAATTAACATGGAACCAACATTGACTCAGAACTGCGCGCTCTACTACGCGCAACATAAAACTTCAAAACGTCGTGCGGCACTTTTCAAGAAGTTTCGCGCCGCGGCCCGTAAGCAGGGCCCGGATGTTCGGCAGCAGCTGACCTTCGGCGACTTATTCATCGTACCACGACTTCATAAGGACAACGGTCGCTGAGCCGCTTCATTGATTGCCATCATGGATTCCCTGACTTTCGCAAGTTCACAAAAGGAAGAAAGCGATTCTGCCGCAGAGCGACGTTGGGAAAACGAAGGGGGAAATCCGGGGCAACTTCAACAGTTACCCTGTGATGATCGAAACGAAGACGCCACAACCGGTCCGGCGCAAGGCGCGTTGAAGGCATTCTGCTACCAAGATTGACGGCACATGCACCTAATCCAATTCCGCGAAATAATGCGAGATGCTGAAGTCGCATATGCAATTCATCCTGTCGTGCGCAAGTACTCTCTAACTGTAAAGGACACGACCAAAGCCCTAATCGCATGCGGCGTGCCGCGGGCTGCTAACGTAGCTCAGATTGCGAGCGCCCTGAAATGACTGCGGGTATTTTAACAGAGCGCAAGAGTCTCGCTAGAGGAGACAGCGCTCCGACTGTCGAAGCTGCAATCCCCGTTGATAACCCGGTGTCGAAAAATAATTGACGCCAATGAGACGCTCAAAAGAAGCGGCCTGATCCGCAACGCCCGTGGACGGGCCGCGACAGCCCGATCCTCTGATCAGGAAGTGATGGTACATCTGTCGCGCTCTCAGATTTTCAAAGATTACGAACGGGCTTTCAGCGAAGCGATGGGTTTGCCGCTTAATATTCGAGGACACCATTCATGGTCGCCTGCACACCATGGCAAAACGGATGACGATTCATTTGCCGCGATTCTGGCTCGTTTCAACCAGGCCCGCGCCGCATGTCTAAGGGCCCAAACCGATGCGTCCCAGGAACCGCTCATCGACGACGCGCACCGTCACCTGGTTTGCGGGACTCTCCGAAAGCGCAGTGCCAGTGTATGTGGGTGACCACATTCTCGGTTTTCTCGAGACGGGCGAAGTAATGCTCAAGAATCCGACAAAGAAACACTTCGCGAGCATTACTCGGCAGCTCCGCGCGTGGGGCTACAAGACGGATTGGAAGCAACTTGAGCGGGCCTATTTTCGGTCGTGCGTTTTATCGCCTGTCCGGTACCGCGCGATGTTGCGGCTCCTGAGTCTTTTTGCGCAACACCTTTCGATCTTGTCGAATCAACTGGTCGCATGGCGCGACAACGATGAGTCCACAAATATGACGCGAGCGCGACAATTTATCGAGGACCATCAAGCGGAGCCGCTGTCGCTCGGGCGGATCGCCCAGGTGGCTAATATCAGCAGGCATTACTTTTGCAAGATGTTCAAGAAAGCGACCGGGATGAATTTCACCGATTACCTCTCGAGAGTTCGAGTGGAGAAATCGAAGACGCTTTTGCTCAATCCCAACTCGCGAATTAGCGAAGTTGCCTTCGCATGCGGATTTCAATCCATGACGAATTTCAATCGCGAGTTTAAGCGAATCGTAGGTCGCTCTCCCACGCAATTTCGCGAAGCCCTTCCGAAGCTGCGACGCTCAGTATAGCGCTGTTCGTCCGGTGAGAAAGACCGAGCAGTTCGGCGAGGCGTGACTCATATAAGTCGCAAGTGGGGCAATTGCCGTTCGGCTCGACCCAGTTGGGATGCTGGACGTCGCTGGCTACCGTGCCGAGCCGGGATTCTGCAAGACAAGAAACGGTAAGTCTTTCGGAAAATACGGCCAGACCGTACTCAAAGCCGAGGGTAAATTACAGAGTCCGTCGGACAAGGAAAAATAGAAAGATTACGTCATGAGAAAATTAACGCCGACTCTTACACAAAGCGGACTGCTGGCCGTGTTGCTGCAACGCCAGCGCTACAAAATAAGCCAGTTGGCCTGGCGTCGTGCACAACGCAAGCACATGCGCGCCGCCCTTTGGAATACCCTCACCTGGCCGTGGCGGGCGCTTACGGCACCCATGCCCGTCCGCCATTCGCGCCGAGCCCTTGGTCGGATACCTCCCGCACCGCACTTGAATCTTTTACCGAGGCCAATTGCCATGTCTCATCAAATCCACACACGCACCGAACTCCAGCAACAGATTCACGACGATCTGCGGATCCAACATCCTGAATGGATTGCGTCCAATGGCGAATCCCCCATGTGTGATTCTTACGACGCGTGCCTCACGGAAATGCTCGACACTTTGACGCGAAGAGGATCCAACAGACCGATCGTTCCTCTCTCATCGCGCACTGGAACCGGCAGTAACTGGAAGCTAAAGACTTATGGAATATGTTTTAAAGCTAGTTGAGCTATTCTTATTCTGTCTGGCGATAACCTACTTAGGAGGCTCGGGCTTTCGTAGCTGCGCGAAGTAAATGACCGCGTGACACATCTACCTTGATAATTCAGTTCGTTCTTTTTAGCTGCTATTATTCTCGCTCCCTGGTTTTATAGGAGGAGTAAGAGTTAGGTTTGTTGCGCATGGGGCCTAAAGAACAAGTCACCAGGACACACGCCAGTCTGTGACAGGATCGAGATCGGAAATCTGGAATTCTTCCCATGTATTCGATCGATGCATGCATGCGGTCCAAGCGCGTAGTCGAATTTTGTAGGGCACAAGCACTGCAAATTGCCGGCGGGACTGACCTTTTTTACCAACAGCGGGTTTCAAACGGATTCTATCTCGGGCCAAGCCCGGAACACCACCGTGCAAGTCTGGACAGTTGGAGAAAGGATTTGGGATTGGAAGCGAGTTCTCTCAGACATGCTGCGCGGCTAATAATTTTCGAGATCATGAGGTCCTTCTTCCTTGGTTTCAAAGGAGCAGGCGACTAAGATTAGCCGCCTTACACCGGGGCAAACGCGCGGACCGTTCCGCACGCTCGCCGTCAGTGTTAGAGCATTACGCCACTTTAACTTGCGTAGCTTTTGATTTTGCTACCGGTGTCGTCGGGAGGTGCACTTTCAGCACGCCGTCGCGGAACTCCGCCGTGACTTTCGTAGCTATCGGCATCTTCAGGCAGCGTGAAGCTGCGTCGGAAAGTGCCAAAGGATCGCTCGATGCGATGGAATTTCTTTTCTGATCTTCCTTCTGGCTTTTGCGTTCTCCGGAAACGCTAAGAATGCCGTCTTCGACTGTTACCCTAACGTCATCCTTTTTCATTTCAGGCAGGTCAGCTTTGAGGAGATACCCTTGATCATCCTCACTGATATCAACCTCCGGTGACCAATCTGCGACCGCCAGGCTGTGGATCTCGCCACTGCCCATTCTGTTCGGGAAAGCCGCCCAGGAAGAAGCGATTGAAGCGATTTTTGCGCTTCGTCCATCTCTCTAAGCGGATTCCATGTTATTACTTTATTCAATGTATTCATTTTATTTTACCTTTCTGGATTGAGTTAAAGCCATGTTGGTACATCGCGCTAACCGCTTATTGTCAGAGCTCGACCCTGATCTTGCGCACGTTGAGGAGGAGGCCCGGCTAAAAGCAAACGCTTGGCGATTTCGCAAGATCGCGCTCGTGGGCAGGCAGGCTTAGAAGTCCGCGCGGTGCAGAGACAAGATGCCTTGTTCCGACAATACACGCAGCGCTAACAATCTTACTTGCCACAGGGGCGGGGATCACGCATTATGAAGTCCCGATGGTCAGAGCGAATTGTCGGGCGCGGTTTACCGCAGCCGATTTCGACTTCATCGTGCGCACGCTGGCGCGTTCGCAAACCGACCAAGTTTCTCTTGTCGATCTGTTGAGCGATGTCGAAACGCGCGATTCCATTCTGGATCATCCGCGGTTGGTCGACGCTATTCTGAATCACTGCGGCCAACTGCGCATCTCGTCTCAGTTTTACTTTTACGTGCTCGCTCGCCACGTCCTGCAACAGGGCGGAATCGGGGACCGAAAGCTTTGCGATTACGTCGCGTCGTTGCTGGAAACATTTTCGCACGCGAGCCGGATGCAGATTTCCGACGAGACACATCATCTGGCCGAACAATACATTTCCGATATCCTGATCGCGCTGAGTCGCGCCACTCCGGAGCAGGCGTTTTTGCTTCGGGCGCACATTGGCAATTACTCGCTGTTCATCAGCGGAATTTTTCACGAGAACACGCAACGACGCAGTCTGCGTGGCGGACCAGACATCGAGTTTTACGAGCAGGTCGGCCGGACGAACTATCAACTTGTTTCCTCGCATGTGGTGGCTCGCCGCTGCGAACTGGATGACGTGTTCGAAGGATTGGCGGATCGATTTCGAGAGGTCCGGCTCGCGCTGAATCAGCTTTCCGATCAGTTGCTCAATCTGGACGAAGACGCGCGTCCCTCGCTTTCTTTGTGAACGAGACACTCTTCAGCCAAATCCAGCGATTATTTGAACGCACGTACGCGCAGGTCGGAATCAATCTGGAAGATTGTCTGATTGATCGGACGCGCTGCGCGCAGTTGTCGATGCTCGCAGGGAAATCGGCGCGGGAACTGAGCGAACTCGCGCGCACATTTTTGCGGCGAGCCGGCGACCAACTTTACGTCGGCATTTATTATTCCCGCTGGCTGATTGAACAACTCGAACAACACGATCCGCGTGCGGGCTTGGGGGACCGGAATATCCGATCGCTGATCACGTTTGTTGAAGAACTGAATCATGCGTTGCACGCCGCGCTCCAGTTCAAACGCGGAGTGCGCGAGATCGCGTCGGAAGATTTTGCGCGCAACCTTGAGCTTCAGGCGCAGGTGGACACTTATCTGGTTCTTCTACTGTTTGTCGCCTTTTTCCGAAAAACGCAACGCGTCTCGGCGACCGACCGCCGCTGGTTGCGTTTTCACCTTTTCGCGCGGCAATGTCCCGAGGCATTTCGCGATGCGAACCTGCGCGGCCGTTATCTCGAGACGAGTCAAGCTCGCGGCCAGCTACACGCGTTTTCTCGACACCCTCAATGCCGTTCGTCGTCTCGATGAAATCCGGCGGTTTCATTCGCTCGATTACTCTGGGAAAAAGACACGGATCCTCGCGCTGATGGACAGCGCTGCGGACTAGAGAAAGTATCCATCGGTCGCGCCGATTCGATTCGTGAAACGAGCCATGATGGATCGCGCCGCAAAATCGCTGCATCCAGACTCGACGATTCGTCGGATCACTGGATACACTTATCGGTTGCCGGTGCCCGTGGGATAAATTAAGCGGAACTGAGCTGAGCATGGCGGAAACATCTACAGCGCAGCAGATGCTGGATCAGGAAATGATCGCGCGGATTGGCCGCCGCGATCAAAGCGCCTTCAGCGCCCTTTACGATCGGCTGAGCGGTCCGCTCTATTCTTTGGCGATGAAAATGCTCGGAGACCCTGCAGAGGCGCAGGACGCTCTGCAGGATGTCTTCCTCCAAATATGGTCGCGCGCCGCAACTTACGATCCAGAACAGAGCAGCGTCTTCAGTTGGACTGTGCTGCTGACGCGAAGCCGAGTCATCGATCGATTGCGGGCGCGCGGCCGGCGTTCGCGAGTCGTGGTCGCCTCTACCGAAGATGACACTCACCGGCGCGGCCGATGCATCCACCGTCGAGAGCGCTGCGGATACCGTTGAGAAGAATGATGAGGCAGTGCGTGTGCGATATGTATTGAATAATTTGCCTTCTGAACAACGCGAGGCGATCGAATTGGCTTTTTTGAGCATCTCAGCCATCACGAAATTGCGGCGCGGCTTGGGCAACCGCTGGGCACGGTAAAAGCCCGAATCCGTCGGGGACTGCTTAAATTGAGGCAACGACTTAACAACTTATGATTTCGGAGGAACAACAGGATCAGGCAGCACTCTACGCGCTCGGGTTGCTCGACGCGGATGAGGACGCCGCGTTCGAATCCGGAGTTGAGAGCGAACGCTGAATTGCGCGATCTCGTCCGCGAGCTGCGCGAGGCGGCCGGCGATCTCGCCCTAACCGCTCCATCGCTGCTGCCGCCTGCATCGTTAAAGCAGCGCATCATGGGTGAGATAGCGATGGAAACTAAACGGGTCGTTCCAATGCCGACGCGACGCGCTTCGTTTGGCTGGGTGCCATGGGCCATAGCCGCGGCGTTGGCGGTGTTTTGCGGCCTGCTTGCTCTCGATCGCGTACGGCTGGAGCGCCAACTTGCCGATATACGCGCAGCCGATCCGTTGATGCAGACGACGTTTTACACGCTGGCGCCATCTGCGCCTGCTCCAGCGGATGCGAAAGCGACGGTCGCGTGGCAACCCGGACGTCAAAGCGGCGTGATTCGCATCAGCAATCTTCCTGCGCCGCAGCCGGGGAAGGATTATCAGTTGTGGGCGGTCGATGCCGAGCACAAGGATCCAATTAGCGCAGGTGTTGTGCGGGTAGATAAGAACGGTGTTGCGCAAATTCGCTTCAAGCCGGTTGAGAAGGCGGAACATGTAAAGGCCTTTGCGATCAGCTTGGAACGCGAAGGTGGTGTCCCCAAAAAAGAGGGACCGATTTTGCTCGTCGGTATCTACCTGACATAGTTCGTACTCTTCTCGCCTAACGACTGATCCTGTCGCTAGCGAGCGTCGGGAGGAAGCATCCAGACGAATGACCGCGGCGTATTACCGGTCATTTGAAACTAAGCATCTTTATTTTCTTACTGGGCATGCTCGCCGCCGGATTAGTCGTTGCGGAGGAAAAAGGCTCATTGTCCTCGCGGACGTTCACGGCGGCAGAGGCTGGTTTCAATCTCGATTACGGCAACGATCAGATGGCCGAACACGCCATCGACGAACGCATTATTGATCGACTCGGGTTGTTCGATCCCTCCGACAGTGGCCAGTCCACTCGTTACAGCGTATCGCTCGACCTGGAGAATGAAGACAGCGACTGGAGTTTCGAAGTCACTGTTACGGTCGAATTTTGATTCGAACAGCCGATAGCGCGGCCAAGCCTGGAGCGAGTCGAACAATTTCTGCCGCTATCGAAAATTTTTCGTCGTGACTGCATCCAGTCGCTGCGTTGCGGCGTAATGCTCGCCGAACGCAAAAATGGAAACTTGCAAACAACGTGTCGGCGGAGCTGCCAGGAAACGCTGCGGAAAAATTTGGATTTCTGTCTTAGCGCTGTTCCTGCCCACTGCTTGTCTGCTCGTCATTTTCCTTTCACAAAAGAGCAAGAACGAACCGAACAAGGCGCCAGCAGCTGCAGCAACTTTCGATAATTCGCTGGGCTTAGTGCTAACGCCGCAGACGGGCGATAGTCGCACCGATAAAGAAATTTCCCGGCTCCAGCAGCAGATTCGCGATGGACGGAAATCTTCAACTCTGGCCTCGACCAGCTGGGCTGGGCGTTCGTCGCGAAGGCGCGCGAAAGTTTCGACCCGGGTTTTACAAACTGGCCGAGCAGTGCGCGCGGTGCATCGAAAAGCGCAATCCGCAAAGCCAGGAAGCGATGCTGTTGCGTGCGCACGTGCTGCAGAATCTGCATCGCTTTAAAGAATCCGAAACGCTGGCGCGGCGTCTCGTCCAGCAGCGGGGACTCAGCTTTGATTACGGTCTTCTGGGCGATGCGTTGATGGAGCAGGGAAAGCTGAGCGACGCGGTCGAGGCCTATCAGCGGATGATGAATTTGAAGCCTGATCTTCGCGCATACGCCCGCGCAGCGCACATGCGCTGGCTCAAAGGCGATCTCGAGGGAGCGATCGAGGCGATGCAACTGGCCGTGAGCGCTGCCACCCCGAGCGATGCCGAATCTGCTGCATGGGTGAACACGCGATTGGCGTTCTACGAGTTTCAAGCCGGCACGTGTTAACGAAGCAGAACAACGGTGCGCGCTGGCACTCTCGCTACAAAACAATTATCCCCCAACGCTATTGTTGCAGGGCAGGATCCTGCTTGGTCAAAGCCGGTTCGGCGAAGCCGTGGACGCTTTGCAAAACGCCGTGAAGCTAAATCCGCTTCCGGAATATCAGTGGACGCTAGCCGAGGCGCTGCGCGTAGCTGGCAAGGAGAACGAAGCGTCTGAGGTCGAAGCACAACTTTGCCAACGCGGCGCGAGCAGCGATCCGCGGACGCTAGCGCTCTATCTCGCGACGCGACACGAGTCTCCTGAGACGGCGCTTCGACTTGCACGAGCAGAACTTGATTCGCGCAGTGATGTCTTCACTCACGACGCGTTGGCCTGGTCGCTGGCCGCGGCAGGCAAGTTGACTGAAGCGCACAGCGAGATGCAGCGCGCATTGGCGGAAGGCACCCAGGACGCGCGGCTGTTGTTCCATGCCGGCATCATCGCTTCACAAGCCGGTCAGTCAGCCGATGCGGAGCGCTGGTTGCGCAAAGCGAGTGAACTATCGCATCTGCTTTTGCCGTCTGAGCGCAATGAACTTCAAAACGTGGCGGCGCGTAGCGCTGAAAAGAAGGCGTCCGCTGCCTCGAACCCACAAAAACTTTTTCGCTCGGGCCAAATACCGCGCGGAAAACCCAACCCAAAACAAACCTAAAAACAGATGAAAAAAATAACATACCTTCATGTCGCGCGGTGTCATGGCACTGATCGCGGCACAGTTAATCGGAGCGGCGCAAGCCTCCAGTCACATGGATGCGCCGCTGATCACTCGCGATCCGGCAGCCAACACCACGGACGTTTACGCGTTCGTGCAAAATGAGAACGGAACGAAGAGTCTTGTCACCGCGCTAGGCGTGTATCCCCACGAGGAACCTGGCATCGGCCCAAACAGCTACAACTTCGATGACAACGTGCTCTACCAAATCCACGTTGCGACCGGAAACGACGTAGCTGCGGGCAGAGCCACGTTGAGCTACGAGTTCAAATTCAATACGACGTTCAGAAACCAGAACACGATCCTGCAGTCGTACCTTGGTGTCATTAACGACGTCGGCGATGCCAATCAGAACCTCGTGCAAACCTACACCGTCACGAAAGTGGACCATCGCCAACGACAACCGCCGCACGCTGCTTGGAACGGGTACGGTTCCGCCCAACAATCAGGGCATTGCTACTCCGTTTTATAATCAAGGCAACGACGGCAACAACCCCGCGAAGGACGGCGTCGCGACGGAAGGCGAGCTCGATCGTTATACAACACAAACGATCAAGAACCTGGGCGGCGGTTACTTCTCATTCGCAGGTCAACGTGACGATGGTTTCTATGGCGACATCAATGCCATCTTCGATCTGTTGCAGCTTCGTTCGCCGGGCAAGGATTCACAGGGCGGGTTCAACATTCACGTGATGGCACTCGTCATCCCGGTAAGCGAATTGGGCGGTGACCAGCAAATGGTCGGCGTTTACGCAACCACCAGCCGCCGTCAGATACAATACTGCGCGATGAAACCGATCGTTCGGGAAGAAACGGTGGCCCGCAGCTGCACGGCCGCTGGGTGCAGGTCGCCCGGCAAGGCAACCCGCTCTTCAACGAGGGCCTGGTTGCTATCGCCGACAAGGATCGCTACAGCCGTACCAGTCCCGAGTCTGACAACGAGTTGTTCCGCGAATACGCGATGACTCCCGAACTCGCGCATCTGATTAACGTCATTCTTTTTAATGGCCAGTTGCCCGACGTCGAGACAGGCCGGACTGACATCGCGGGAATCTTTATTCCTGATTTGATCAAAGTTGATTTGTCCACAGATCCCTGCCGCCTGGCCGGCAATGGGACTCAACAGGGTCCCAACCCGGATGACCCTGGATTTTCTCGGCTAGGCATTTTCGGCGGCGACACTCTGATCAGCCAAATTCAACCAGGCTTTGGCAATGGCGTTATTCCCGGGGCTGGCCGAATGGTCGCCGTTTTGGCGACGACGTAGTGGACATCGCGGTGACTGCGTTAATCAGCAATCTTCGCGTGAACCCACCAATCATTCGCGGTCCAGCAGGCGACAATTTGGACTTCAACGACGTGGCCTACAACAAGGTCTTCCCGTACGAATCCACGCCGCAGAACGGCCGCAATCACTCCCATCCATAACGCCCTAACGCGTCGCGGTCCGTCATTCTCTTATGGACTCTCGGAATCCCGGCCAGGCAGCGTCGTCGCGCCTGGCCGGGTCGCGCGTTGTTCGAGGCGCGATCCTTGTGATTTTGTTTTCGCTGTTGTCGCTTCAAGACGCGGCGGCTCACGATCCCGGGCTAAGCAGCCTAACGATACGACAGCGCACGAACAGTCTGGAGGCAACATTGACGCTGGCGGTCAAGGACGCCGCGCAAGTTGCAGAACTCGACGAGGATCACGACGGGATTGTGACGCAAGCCGAGTTCGCACAGACACGATCGCAACTCGAGACGGCTGTAGCGAGGCAAGTTGTCATCGCAGCGGATGGCAAAGTCGCCAAAGCTCAATCTGTTCACAGCCGTCTCGATGAGAATAACAACGTAGAAGTTCTTCTGAATTTCGACGCTGTCGGCTTTTCGAGTCTGGAGATTCAATCCAAAATCATCGCGTCCCTGCCGCTTGGGCATCGTCAATATCTCCAGATACAAAATTCAACCGGTGAAACGATCTTCGAGCGGTTGCTGAGCGCAGCCGCAGACCGCGCGACCGTGCAAATGCCCCACGCCGACGCAGAGTATTGCCGCGTTCGAAGCCGTTCGTTCATTTGCGAATTTCCTTTGTCTGGGTGTGAAACATATTTTGACCGGCTACGATCATTTGCTTTTTCTCTTTGGGCTGCTGCTCGTGGCGCGTGGCTTTTTCTCCTCGTTAGGCATCATCACTTCATTTACGATCGCGCACTCGATCACACTGGCAGTGGCAACACTGCACCTGGTGCAAATTCCAAGTCGAATTGTGGAACCACTGATCGCCGCTTCCATCGTTTTTGTTGGCATCGAGAACCTTTTGCGCGGCGACATTCCAACAGCGCGGCGAATGGTGGCCTTCGGCTTCGGTTTGATACATGGCTTTGGCTTTGCTTCGGCTTTGCGTGAGGCCGGCATCGGCTCGGGCACCGGCGGCATCCTGCTGCCGCTATTCTCTTTCAATCTCGGCGTCGAGCTCGGTCAGATCATGGTCGCTGCCGTGGCGCTGCCGATCATTTGGAAACTCCGGGAGAACCCGATGTTTATCGCGCGGTGGGCGCCGGCGTGTTCAGCAGCCGTTGTGCTACTCGGCAGTTTTTGGTTCGTTCAGCGCGTCTGGATGACTTGAGCTTTTCCCGAGTGGGTCTCTGCAAGTAGTCTGGTCAATATTGCGCCGCCACGGATGATGCGATTCATTTGCCTATGGCTACCTATCCAAAGAGTCCCAAAGAAATGACGCAAAGGCATGATGTATTTCCCGCGCATGCTGGACAAGATTCGGCTGCATGCTGCGCGGCGAGCTCCACGAAGATTATCAAGAAAACTTCGGCGCGCTGAAAGCGGCAGACGGTGCGTGCTGCAATTTTCTGCGCGTGCACCATCGCGATCTGATTGAGCGTGTGAAGCAGGGCGGGACGGACGAAGAAATTCTGGAATGGTGTTTCGAAAAGGGCCGCCGCTTGAACGATGGCGATCTCTTTGTCTGGAACGGATTCGCATCGAAGCTCGGATGGCGCGATTCAGTCACGCCGCGGCTCGAACAACGAAAAAGGAGATGGGAATCGCCGATCGCAACGACATTCAGTGCATTCCAGACCTCATCGATTTCGACGAAGGCCGATTCCCAGAGGCGAGCAAGACTCCGTGAGTTCATCGAACTTAGCTTGGCTACGAGTAGCTCGGCGTAGCGATTGGTCTTTGCTCTCTGGCTTTCACCGCTTGCCAACTATGACGTCCCAATCACATCGGCTCCGACTCGAAAAGTGCAGGAACGACTGCTTGGCGACTGGACGTCGGCTGATGGCAAGGAGAAGCATGAAACTGCGGAGCCTCGACGACAGCATCTACATCGTTTACTACGACGGTGATCTTTTCGCGCTTACCACTCCGACGTCGCGGAAACACCTTTCGCGACTGTCCAGGACCTCAACTCGAGCGATCGCAAGTATGCTTACGTCATTTGGAAATTGTCGGACGATGGCAAGAACTTGAGATTGCGGAGCGTCAACGACAAGGTTGTCCCAAAGGAAACCAAGGACTCAGCCACCGTAGTTGCGCTCCTGACAAAAAACGCCAGCAATCCTGAGCTCTTCGGCGAGGAGATCGAGTTTAAGAAAGAGAAATAGTAGCGGCTTCGCTTATTCGAGGCCTGGCGAACCCGACCAAGATGCTGTAGCGGGATTCGAGATGCCTGAGAATCAATTTCGCCGGGTGGCGCTTCTCTCACTCGCTTTGTTTCTCTGTGCTCAGCGAGTGGTTGCGCAACAAACACCGGCGGTCGCATCAAGTCCGAACGGATCGCCATCGCCGACTCCGCCTGTGTTTTCGCCGCAGACACTGTCGGAACTGAAACAATTGCAGAAGGCAGCTCTGGAAAGCGATTATGCTTACCGGCAGGTCGCGCATCTGGCCAACAACATCGGGCCGCGTTTAAGTGGATCGGCACAGGCGGCAAAAGCAGTCGAGTACGTCGCCGCCGAATTGAAAGCCCTCGGCTGCGACGTGCAGCTCGAGAAAGTCATGGTGCCCCATTGGGTGCGCGGCGAAGAAACAGCGGCGCTCGTTCAATTTCCCGGACAGGCACCGAACACCACACAGAAGATTGTGCTGTGCGCGCTGGGAGGCAGTGTGGCCACACCGAAAAACGGGATCGAAGCCGAGGTCCTTGTGGTCAAAAATTTTGATGAATTGAAATCGATGCCTCGTGAAAAGTCGCGGGCAAAATCGTGCTGTTCAATTACCCGTTCGACAAACAAATGGCCGCGGAAGGTCGTAGCTTCCAAGCTTATGGCGAAGCGGTTGTTTATCGCAGTGACGGGCCGAGCGCAGCCGCGAGACAGGGCGCTGTTGCGTGTTTGATTCGCTCAGTGGGCGGAGCCGACTATCGGCTTCCACACACTGGAATGACAGATTACGCAAAAGATGCGCCGAAAATTCCGGCGGGCGCGGTGACCGCCGAAGATGCAGATTTAATTGCTGATCTGGTGCCGACAAGGACCGGTGAAAATGAAATTGGTTCTCACGCCGCAAACTCTGCCTGACGTCGAAAGCGCGAACGTGATCGCCGATATCAAAGGCAGCGAGCACCCTGAACAGGTCGTCATCGTTTCCGGTCATTTGGATTCATGGGACCTGGGCACAGGCGCGATCGATGATGGCGCAGGCGTCGCAGTTTCGATGGAAGCGGCGAACCTGATCCAAAAACTTCGTCTCAAACCGAAGCGCACGATTCGCGTGATCGCGTGGATGAATGAAGAGAACGGTGAGGCCGGATCAAAGCAGTACGCAAAGGATCACGAGAAAGAGATATCAAATCATTTCGCAGCGATGGAAACAGACGGCGGCGCCGGGCACCCGATTGGCGTTAACATCAAGGCAAACCCGGAAGTGAAAAAGATGTTCGCGCCCGTCGCGAACATCTTGCAGGAATCAGGCGCGGGCATACTCGATTTAGTTGAACACTGCGGCGCCGACATCGAGCCGCTCGAGAAAGCCGGCGTGCCGGCTTTTAGTCCGATTCAAGACAGCCGTTTCTACTTCAACTATCACCACACGGCAGCCGACACCCTGGACAAAAATTGTGCCGAAAGAATTGGCGGAAAATTCTGCTGTGGTGGCGGTGGTCGCGTATGCGCTGGCGAACATGGAAAGGCCATTGCCTCGTTAACTGTAGCCACCGGTCAGCGTGACGCGGTCCGTCACTTGCGGTCTGTTTCCGACGGCGATGACGGCCACAGGGCCAGTGGCTACAGCGGCTCACTTCAATTGCGCTTTAAATTGCGCGCCTCGTTGAGCACAAAATTCGCCAGCCGACGCCCGCGATTGCGAACAAATCGCCACGGCCCGGCATCGACGAAATAGGTGAGGAGAATGCTGTCGCGCGTTTTCACCTCCGGCCCGACCGGGTCGGCCGAATGCCAGGTGTTGTCGGCTACGGCGAACGCGTAACCTGTATTCGGCGAAAACGGCATCTGTGCCTTCTTCGGTTTGCGTCCATTAGGCAACACCTCGTGGAAGATCGTGCCGATGTGCGGCGTGGAATTGTCCGCCGGTAGATAAAATTGGACGGTGATCCCTTTCCAAAGACTGTCGGTATGCTTGAAGATACGGTATCCGGGAATGTCGCGCGTCAGGATCGGTACCGGATACATGTTCACCTTTGCGAAGTTTTCTCCGAACCGGCCTTTCAGCCCCGGCGCCAACCGTTGGACGAAAGCAGATTGCAACTCCCTGGAACGCAGCACGCGACCGGTCGCATCCCAGACTGCGCGTTTTTTCGGCGGTAAATGGCGAACGTATTCGGGGAAAAGATCGATCTTCGCGCGGGTGGGTTTTCCATCGGCCCTGCTGCTGCCCATCTTGCTTTTGCCGGACATCGCCCGGTAATCCTCGGCTACCGGCATCGCTTCGAGCATCTGCGCGTAAAAATCATCGGGAAAATGCGATCAAATTGCAAGTGATGGAACGGCGCATCATCTGCGGGCGCCTGTCTGGACTGAATCGACAACGAACTGGATCAAGTTTTCAAGCTGACTCGGATTTTTCCATTGAGTGTTCCTGGCGAGGCTAATTTAGAAATGGTACTCTGTTGTGCAATGAATAAGCAAGGAGCGGCGGTCTCGAGGCCGCCGTGAGTACTCATGGTCGTAATAAACCAAAAGCGTTCGCTTCTCTCACGTGTTGGGCGCTGGACAGCCGAACTGCTCCTTGTGTTCGTCGGCGTCTACGCGAGCCTTCTGGCTGAACAACTATCAGCAGCACCGGCAGGATGCAGAACGGCGCGACCAGATTCTGGCTTCGCTCGAGCAGACAATTGCGCGAAGGCATCGAAAGCGGAAAAGTTAACCGCGCGAAACAGGAACAGAGAAGCCGCGGAGTTTCGGCGCGCGCTCGACGCCGGTGAGATGCCGCCGCTGCAGTCCGTTTGTTTTCACCACCGACTACAGCCCAAGCGACTTGGCCACGATGCTGCAATCCGGAGGCGTCCAACTGCTCGACGTGCAGACGCTCATGGCGCTGCGCAACGATGAATCAGTTATCCGCTGGGGACTGAGCCGCATGGCGCGTTATCAAAAATTAAGCGACGAACTGATCGTGCCGAATCTCGACCAGGACATTTCGTTCTTTTACGATCCGGCCACCAAGAAATTGCGAAAACGGTTCGAGATATATCCCGAAGCTCTGGACGCGAACAGTGAAATTTGCGCAACGAGCTTGAACGAACGCACACCGAATTGCTCAAACGAATCCAAGCCGAACGACAGCGCAATCATTAACATGAATCCAATAATCCGAATCTTCGTAATTCTCTTATCGGTCTTGGTTGCGAGTATCGCGTCCGCCGCAGATTATCCCACGCCGACCGAAGGCGATTTCACGATTCGCGATTTCAAATTTGCAATCTGGCGAAACATTGCCGGAGTTGCGCATCCATTATCGGACGCTCGGAAAACCGGAGAAAGATGCGCAGGGCAAAACGACCAATGCCGTTCTGATCATGCACGGGACAACCGGCAGCGGCGCGCAATTTATTCGCCCGGAATTTGCCGGCGAGCTGTTTGGAAAAGATCAGCCGCTCGACGCGACAAAATTTTTCATCGTGTTGCCGGACGGGATCGGCCACGGCAAATCGAGCAAGCCGAGCGACGGCATGCACGCAAAATTCCCGCGCTACGGTTACCTCGACATGGTCGAGGCGGATTACCGATTGCTCACCGAAGGCCTTGGCGTAAATCACGCGCGATTGGTGATGGGAACGTCGATGGGCGGAATGCACACGTGGCTGTGGGGCGAACTGCATCCCGATTTCATGGACGCGCTCATGCCGCTGGCGAGTTTGCCGACGCAGATTTCGGGACGCAACCGCGCGTGGCGCCGCATGGTCATCGACGCCATCCGCAATGATCCGTCATGGGACGGTGGCGAGTACAAAACGCAGCCACCCAGCCTGCGCACCGCTGCCGAGATGCTTTGGTTCATGAGCAGCAATCCGGTCCTGCGTCAGAAGGACGCGCCTTCGCTTGCGAAAACAGACGAAGTTCTCGACAAATTCGTTGAGCAAATCGTCAAGACTGATGATGCAAACGACGTGCTCTATGCGCTGGAAGCTTCACATGACTACGATCCGGGTCCGAATCTTGAAAAAATCAGCGCGCCGCTTCTCGCAATCAACTCTGCCGACGACCTGATCAATCCGCCTGAGCTCGGCATTCTCGAGCGCGAGATCAAGCGCGTTCCCGAACGGGCGCGCGATCGTGATTCCGACGAGCGACAAAACGCGTGGCCACGGCAGCCACACACATTGCCAGCGTTGTGGAAAGATCAGTTGGTGGACGCTGCTCAAGGAAACCGAACCAAGTCACTAGTCCGGAAGTTATAACCCCGATCCTTTCGGCAGGTCTTTGCTCGGCAGCTTCGAGAATTTGGCTTCCATCCCGTGTTCGATCCTTTGCTGCTTGATACTTGCTTTTTCGTTCTTGAGGGTCACGAGCAGCTTTGTCAGGCCTTCATTCAGTCGCCTTGTTTCCGGCGTCCCATTCCGACTTCGGCTTGAACGCCACGCGGGGATAAATCTTTGTTAAGTCGGGCACGGCTTTTCCTTCTCTCTGAACTCTCTCAATGATCGGGACCAACTGATCGATGTCGCCAAAGGCATATCCGTTGATGTACGGGCCCACCAACTGTTGAAAGGCATTCTGCGCCTGGAACAGTTCGAACCCGGGATCGCCCATGCTGCCCATCTTGTCCCGATCGATCAGACTCGCAAAAAGACGCCCGCGATACTGGGCCGAATAAAACCAGTAAATTGACTCCTTTCTGAAACCCAGATCATAGAGGCGAATCGCGGCGACGTACGTCTCTGCGAAATTGAGGGTGTCCCATGACTTTTTCATTTTCGCGATCGTCGCGACAAACTCGGTTTCGTTTTTCGCGGCCAAACCACTGCTAAACGGGCCGACGTCGATAGCCGGGCCTTTGGAATTGTAGTACGGCGTGATGTAAACCTCGATGTGAGCGGGGTCGGTGATGGTTTGGCCGGCGGCGAGACCGGCACAACCAATGAAGACGAGAAGGGCGATTAGATTGAGCTTCATTTTAGCTAAGGAGCCGCACGCTCAACCACCGCTTCACTTAGCGCAAGCGACCGCGCATTCGTCGAGCTCATAACGACAGGTGTATTCATCCGGGAAATTTGATAGAGAGAAGGGTGATGAAGTCCGTCTGGCGCAAACATCTGATTATTTGTCTGGTTCTTGGGTTGCTGGCGATTCCGGTCTATTTCCTGGATCGGGCGTTGCTCGGAGGCGGTGGGGGCGGCAACTGGATCACGTTGGATTTTCGGGGCCTTATCTTTTGGAGTTACATCACGCTGGTCGCTGTTCACGTCACCTTGAGTTCCATTGCTGTCCTGTTATTTCCCAAGGCAGGAGCGTTGCGGATTCACTTGGGCTCGATGGTTCTTTCCGTGATCCTTCTCGTCACGGGTGTCGCCGTTTACGGCAAAGTGCGCCGTCTGGCCATGTCCAACGAATACCGAGCGTTGATGGAGAGTCGCAGACCTCTAATGAACGTGATTGAACTAAAGAGTGGTCGTATTTTCCCGATGAGAGTCATCCGACGGAGATCCGCGTGAGTGTGGTCGTCCATCAATCAGGCAGATTCGCTGGCAACGTGACTGGCGAACAAACGGATTCGTCAGGCTCCTCGACAACCATTTTTGAATCCACCAATGGACCCGAGAGCCAGCGTCAGGTGCGTAGCGGCGAGGCTTTCACGTATGCATTCCCGCTAAAATTCCTGACCGCGGGTCGCGCCGATGATGTGCGCATTACATTGTATCTTTTCAAGGCTCCGAGTGGACCTGCCAGCGGCGACATTGCAAAAGTGTTTATGAAGTCGCCGCAGCATGACGACGACGGCGAGTATTTCTACGGAGTGCTGCCGCCCCTTCTCAAGCAGGAACTGAACCGAGCGCGCCTCCTGCCGAGTAGAGTGAACGAGTTGCCTTACTTAAGGCGATCGCAGTCGTAAGAGATACTCGGGCGTTGCCGTTTCAAGACATCGAGTGTTTTCATCAGGCGCGCCTCGTAAGAATCACACATGGGAGACTCGCCATTTGGCTGGACCCACTCGGGATGTTGGATCCGCAGGTCGTCGTGAATCTGTCTCCGCAGGTCTGCGTATGTATGAAGTTGGTGAAGCATAACCACTGATTTGTTTGGTTATCTCGGTGCCACGGCCATCGCGTGAGCGACTAAAATGATTGGCCAGACGGCTATGAACACAATCATCCCGAAGGCAACCAGCTCGGATAAATATCCAGGTTGTGTCCGGTAAGCATATCGATCACTGAAGAAACGAGAGAGCGCGAACGAGCATCGAGTTAGTAGTTTCCATGTTCATGTCAACAATAGACAACCGTTTGAGTCTCCGCGTTTACCCGCAAAGGTAACGCTGCTGTCACTTTGGCTGACGGCGGCGAGGGATGGATTTACCCGCGGCTTACTCGCCGTAGTAGTACGCGCCGCCGTAGTAAGCGTCCCATGGATAAGTACGGATAATAATCCGGCGCGTAGTAAGTATTATATTTCGCCTCGGGCGAGCGAATCCCATTATTGGCGTAGTAAACATCGGCGCAGCCGCCAAGCAGAAGTGCAAAAGCCACGGCGCCGACCAGCGAAAAGATCGTTACAACGTGCCGACTCTTTTTCCGTTTAGCTGTCACGCGTTTGGGGCGCTCATTTGACGGGACGCCTTTTGCAAACGCAAGCTAAAAATTAAACGCATCGGCGCAGCCGCCAAAATGCGGATTGCGCCGATGCGTTAACCAACCGCGCGTCGCAAATTATTACCAGTCGCCGTAAACGGTCCTGGTGCGTAGTAGCCGCGGACCATAGGCGTCGTTGTAGCGGACGCCTGAGCGCACGACCGTAGTATCGTAGGATGGCCCGTAGTAGGAATACGGGTAATAATCGTACGAACGTGTCCGTATAATAGCCGGTCGGATAATAACCGGTGTCATACGCCACGTACGGACTCTCTGCACATCCCCCAGAAAAGTTGCCACGAGGCCTGCGCAAAGGATCGATAGCAATACTGGAATGCGACGCTTGGATTTCGTCGTCGTTTTCATCAGATATCCCCCTTTGTTGAATTTCCCTGTTTCCATTAGTGAGCCGTTCACGCGGCTCTGTCTGGCCTGTTGTTCCCTGTGAACACGAGGTGTTCAGACTTCATGTGCGATTCGAATCAGACGCCTTGATCGGTCGCCGGCCTGGTGAAATCAGCGGAACCTTTTGGACTGCGGCGACATATCGACGCCCTCCAAAGCATTTTGCATCAATAGCGGTGTTCGCTACCGTCAGCCGCCCAATGAAACGAAATTTCTTTTGGCTCGGTGCGTTCCTGACGATTGTGTTCTCCATGTTCGCAGAGCAGCCGTCTCCATCGACACGCGAGGGAAATTTTGACGTGATCATCCGCAACGGGACAGTTTACGACGGCACCGGCGCCGAGCCGCGACAGGCCGATGTCGCGATTCGGGGTGATCGGATCGCTGGCGTTGGCGATTTCAAATCGGCGAAAGCGAACACGGTCATCGATGCGAAGGGGCTCGCTGTCGCGCCGGGGTTCATCAACATGCTTTCGTGGTCAACGGAGTCGCTGATTCAGGATGGCCGCTCGCAAAGCGAAATCCGGCAGGGCGTCACGACCGAGATCATGGGCGAAGGCGAATCGATGGGGCCGGTGAACGATCGCGTGCGCGAGCACATGATTCGCGAGCAGACCGACATCAAATACGACATCACGTGGAACACGCTGGCGGAATATCTGCAGTATCTCGAAAAGCGCGGCGTGTCGTGCAACGTGGCGTCCTTCATCGGCGCGACGACGATTCGCGAATACGTAATCGGATTCGAAGATAAACAGCCGACGCCGGAGCAGCTCGACGAAATGCGCGAACTCGTGCGGAAAGAAATGGAAGCGGGCGCGCTCGGGATCGGCACTTCACTGATTTATCCGCCGGCGTTTTATGCGAAAACCGAAGAGCTGATCGAGCTGTGCAAGGTCGCGGCAAAATATCAGGGCAAATACATCTCGCATATGCGCAGCGAAGGAAATCAACTGTTCGAAGCGCTTGACGAACTGCTGCGGATCGCGCGCGAAGCGAACATTCCGGCCGAGCTTTATCACATCAAAGCCGCCGGCAGAAAAATTGGCCGAAAGTAGACGAACTGCTCGCGCGAATCGAACGCGCGCAGAAGGAAGGACTGAACGTCCGCGCTAACATGTACCTACCACCGCCGCCGGCACGGGGCTCGACGCCTGTCTGCCGCCGTGGACGGAAGACGGCGGGTATCCGGCGTTGTTCAAACGGCTGCGCGACCCGGCGACGCGCGAGAAAATTAAAGCCGAAGTGACAGGTCGACAGCGACAAATGGGAAAACCTTTATCTCGCGGCCGGTTCGCCGGAGAAAATTTTGCTGGTTGGATTTAAGTCGGAAAAGCTGAAGCCGCTGACCGGCAAGACGCTCGCTGAAGTCGCGAAAATGCGCGGCAAAGATCCGATCGACACGGCCATGGATTTGATCGCGGAAGACGAATCACGCATCAGCACCGTCTATTACTTGATGTCGGAAGAGAACGTGAAGAAGGAATTGCGGAAGCCGTGGATTTCCTTTGGCTCGGATGAAGCGTCGCAAGCGCCGGAGTCGCCGTTCACGAAATCGAATCCGCATCCGCGCGCCTACGGGAATTTTGCGCGCGTCCTCGGCAAATATGTGCGCGACGAAAAGGTGCTTTCAATGAGCGACGCGATTCATCGCTTGAGTGGGCTACCGGCGACAAATCTCGGGCTCGATCACCGCGGATTTCTCAAGGAAGGAATGTTCGCCGACGTGGTGGTGTTCGATCCGGCGACGATCGCAGATCACGCGACCTTCGAGAAACCGCATCAATACGCCGACCGGTGTGAAACATGTGTTCGTGAACGGTGTGCAGGTCATCAAAAACGGCGAGCACACCGGCGCCAAACCCGGTCGCGCCTTGTGGGGACCGGGGAAAACCAAGTAACGCTTTGCGCGCAGCGGCGGCCACATGCGTCGCATGTGAAGCATTACGCATCTCCTCGGAAGAGACACGCGAACGGCGACATTTGTGGCGTATCTTTAGAAGCAGAGTTGCCTTGGGAGTGCGGCACATGTCGTCGCTTTAAAGCGCGGACATGTCGCGCACTCAAAGCAGGCGCAAAAGCTTCGACTTCAGCGCCATCGGCCTATTGTGGAAGGCGTTTTGTCAGACTGTCTCGCGCCTGCGGATTGAAAATAGCGTCACGAGGTAGAAAGTTGATTTCGATGGATCCAATCAGGAACATCAAATTACGCTGGCTTCACGGTGCGTTGCACGACGTCAGCTACGAACTGTCGCGTTCGCAATTTTCCAGATTTGCGCACGCGTGGCGAGCCGGCGATCAACGCGTACCGCTGCGACAGCATGCATTCGAATCTGCGTCGATCTGGCGGGAGTTGATCGCTCGCGTGATCGATCTCACCGTTGAACCGCGGCGCGTGGTGATTCGCGGCACGCGCGAGCTGCCGGAGCCGACCGACGATGAGGGATGCGCGCTAGCAATTGCTGGCAATGGAGATTGATTATGGCCCGTTCGATCCGGGAAGTGCCATTGCCGGCCGAAGTAGAAATCGACGAGGCGCACGCAGAGCAACGGAACGGATCTGCTCTGGATTTCGCTGCCAGTAGAAGGAGTCATGAGCGACCAGAAAATCAGACGCGTTGCAACCAGGCGCCGAACTCAAACCGGACCGCAGGAGCACGATCGCGGCGACCACGGACCAAAGCCAAACGCCGCGGATCCCGGAGGAATTATCGATCTTGCCGATGCGCGGGTTCGTCGTTTTTCCGGGCACGGTTGTTCCACTCAACGTTCAGCGTGCGGCGTCGCTCAAACTGCTCGATGAAACCTTGCCGCGAACAAAGGTGATCGGGTTGCTGACGCAGCGCGATGAGACGAAGGAAGACCCGGAGCCGCAAGACCTACACTCGGTCGGCACGGCCGCGCTTGTGCTCAAGCTTCTGCGGCAGTCGGACGACCACGTGGTCGTCATCGCGCAGGGGCTGCGCCGTTTTTCGCTGCGCAAAATCATCGCGACTGATCCGTTTCTGCGCGCCGAAGTCGATTTGCCGAAATCGATTTCGCCGCCACAAAGCAAGGAGTGGGAAGCGACCTTCCGGAACCTGCGTGACTCGGCCGCGAAACTCGTTCGAGCTGACACCTGATGCGCCGGAGCAGGCGCGTTTGATGATCCTGAACATCGATAACGCTGAGCAGCTCGCTGATTTTCTGGCGCCGAACCTGAACATCGATGTTGCAGCAAAAGCAGGCGATTCTCGAAGAGCTCGATGTCGAAAAGCGTGTTCGTGCTGTGCAACAGCACGTCTCAGCGCAGCTCGAGATCGCTGAGATTCAACAGAGACTGCAACAAGATGTAGCCTCGCAATTTTCCGATGCACAGCGGCGCGCTTATCTGCGCTCGCAGCTCAAGGCCATCCAGCGCGAACTAGGCGAGGCGCGAGGCTGGCAGCGAAGAACAGGCGGAGCAACTGCGCAAGCGGCTCGAAGAAGCGAACCCGCCAGAAGCGGTGATGAAACAGGCCGAGCGCGAATTGAAGCGGCTCGATTTCATTCCGCCGGCCAGTCCGGAATTCTCGGTGATCGTGAGTTACATCGAGATCATTGCCGATCTTCCGTGGAATAAACTGAGCAAGGACAACCTCGATCTCGATCAGGCGCAGCAAATCCTCGATCGCGACCATTACGATCTGGAAAAAGTTAAGAAGCGGCTGATCGAATATCTGGCTGTGCGCAAACTCAATCCGCAAGGGCACGGCGCGATCCTCTGTTTTCTCGGGCCGCCGGGTGTGGGCAAAACCAGCCTTGGCCAATCGATTGCCGATGCGCTGGGTCGCAAATTTGTGCGGATCAGTCTCGGCGGAATGCGCGATGAAGCGGAGATCCGCGGTCATCGCCGCACGTACATCGGCTCGATGCCGGGCCGAATCATTCAGGAATTGCGCCGCGCCGGCACGCGCAACCCGGTGTTTCATGCTTGATGAGATCGACAAGATCGGCGCGGATTTTCGCGGCGACCCGGCCAGCGCGTTGCTGGAAGTGCTCGACCCGCGGCAAAACAACGCGTTTGTCGATCGTTACCTCGACGTGCCGTTTGATCTGTCGCAGGTAATTTTCATCGGCACGGCGAACTACATCGAGGGCGTGCCGGAACCGTTGCGCGACCGGATTGAAGTGATTTCACTGCCCGGTTACACCGAGCGCGAGAAAGTCGAGATTGCGAAGCGATATCTCGTAAAGCGGCAATTGGAGGAAAACGGACTCAAAGCCGGAGCAATGCGAATTGCAGGAGGACGCGCTTCGCAAGATCATTAACGATTACACGCACGAAGCCGGCGTGCGCGAGCTGGAGCGCCAGATCGCGGCGGTCTGTCGCGGCATTGCGGCGCAGGTTGCGCGCGGAAAAATCGAGCATGCAACGGTCACGCCGGAACTGGTGGCGGAAATGCTCGGCCCGGCCGAAATACGTTCGCGAAACAAGGCTCAAGACCAGTAAACCGGGAGTCGTCACCGGTTTGGCTTACACGCCGGCTGGCGGCGAAGTATTGCACATCGAAGCGACGCGTTATCCGGGCAAAGGAAATATCACGCTCACCGGACACATCGGCGAAGTGATGAAGGAATCGGTGCAGGCCGCGCTCAGTCTCCTTCGCAGCCGCGACGGCCAGCTGGGCGTGAATTCAGAAGATTTTCGCAAGATGGACATTCACGTGCACGTGCCGGCCGGCGCGGTGCCGAAAGATGGACCCTCTGCCGGCATCGCCATGTTCACCGCGCTCGCCTCGCTGTTCAGCAACACGGCCGGTTCGTCCCGATGTGGCTATGACCGGCGAAATCACTTTGCGCGGGCTGGTTCTGCCGATCGGCGGCTTAAAGGAAAAAGTCTGGCGGCGATGCGCGCCGGGATTTCCACGGTCATCATTCCCAAGCTGAACGAAAAAGATCTTGTCGACGTTCCCGAGGAAGCGAAACAAAAACTCAAATTCGTCCCGGTCGAAAACGTCAGATGAAGTCCTGGCCGCAGCTCTGGAGAAAGACGGCGCAACTTCGAAACAGCAATCAGGTGGATCGGCTTCTCCGAAGACGATGGAAAAATGACTCGCGAGCGAAGCAGCCTAGATCACACCGCAATGGCCGGGTTCGCTGCAGCGCATTGTTAGGCGGCGTCATCTGAGTCAAAATTCCCAACCGCCACCCCATATGGTTGGAGGGGCCAGCTTCAACAACATTGCCCGCCGGGTCACGAAAATAGATCGAACGACCGCCTTCGTCCCAGTCAACCTCACGTTCGATGGAGATTCCAGCCTGACGCAATTGCTCCCTCCACGCCGTCAAGATCCTCCGGCTTTGCAGCGAACGCAACGTGCCCGGCGCCTGAAGTCCCGTGGGAAGGAACATCTCTGACCCGGTGCGGCGCTCTTGCGAGGATCAAAGATCAGCAGGACTCCACCGCCACACCGGAAAACCACAGCCAGATCTGCCACGCTCTATCACTTCCAATCCAAGCGCCTCGTGATAAAACCGCTCCGCAGCAGCCAAATCCTCCGCATATAAGACCGTCTCAAAGATTCTGCTCGGTTGCATCGTAACAATTCCGGAATCGCGCCGCCTACCCCGAGATCAAGCCCAGCCGCGCCTGGCTGAGGGCGCGACTTGCACCCGCAGAAGCATTTTATGGTGATAGCGAGAGGAAACAAGCCGGCTCAGGGCGTCGGCTGCAGGGTTTGGTTAGACGTTTCGCGGCCCGCTCCTTCTCTATTTCCGCCGGGTCAGGCATCGCAAAGCGAAAAACAATGATCGCAAATGTAACAACGGCATTTCAAAACGCCGCTACTACCGCAGAGGGATTAACCCAACTCTTAGAACTCCTGGACAGTGGGACGTACTACGATTTCATCGATCTCAACGTCGCTGGGCTGTTCGATCGCGTAGGCAATCGCACGGGCGATGGAATCGGCCGGGATGGCGATCTTGTAGAACTCCTTCACGTTCTGCGATGCCGCCGCGTCCGAGCTCCCTCCTTCAGTTCCGAGTCGACAGCACCGGGCGAAAGGATTGTCACGCGGATGTTGTCCTTGCGGGTCTCCATGCGTAGGCCTTCAGAGATGGCGTGCACGGCGAATTTCGTACCACTATAGACCGAACCGCCGGGAGCGAAGACCTTGATGCCAGCTACCGACGACAGGTTGATGAAGTGGCCGCTTTTGGCCTTGGTGAATACCGGCAGAGCTGCGGCGATGCCGTAGAGCACACCCTTGATGTTGATGTCGATCATCTTCTCCCATTCGTCCACCTTCAGAGCTGCGAGCGGTGCGATGGGCATGATGCCGGCGTTATTCACCAACACGTCGACCTTGCCGTAAGCCTTCAGAGCCGCCTGGATGAGTGCGTCGACTTGCTCTCGCTTCGTGACGTCGACCGTGACCGCCAGCGCCTTACCGCCCTTTGCAGTGATGTCCTTCACGATGGCATCGAGCCGATCCTTGCGGCGTGCTCCGAGTACGACGGTTGCTCCGAGTCCTGCGAGGTGACGTGCGGTGCTTTCCCCGAGGCCGCTGCTCGCACCTGTAATCACTACGACTTTTCCTTCGATGTTCGTGCTCATGACGTTCTCCTTGTTGTTGTGCGAGGAACTTTCCTCGCGTTATTAGCTTCACTCGCGCCGTCAAGCGAGCGCAAGTTGACCGCTCTTCCACACGCTACGCCGGGCATAAGCAACGCCTTAGCTGTTCAGCGCCTGGTTAGGCGCTTTGACTCAGCAAATATCGGAAGCTACTTTGTTTCTCCAGCGTGACGGCGGTCGTATGAAATCGGATATGCCTTATTGCGAAACTGAATCATCGGATCTGCGGGCTCGATACCCACGGGCAACAAACCGGGAAGAAACAGCAGGGCACGCTGCGTAAGATCGCTGTCGGGGACGATGGATGTGATTTCAATCACTCCCAGATCCACAGTTTTGTTCTTGTCCGACCAAGTGATGGAAGGATTATCGATCTTGTCGCCTGACTCGGGCAGTTGCAGACGAAAATCAAAGTCGAATCGGAGCCTTGGCGAGGCGACCCCGAAGTTCGCTCGTAAGATAATCGGGCGCGGCTTTCGCAACTTCTTCTTTCGACAAGAAGTGCTTACCCGCCTTCGGGATAATCTGGTAGCGGCCAACTGTCACTTTGCCATCCGCATTGGTGAACCTAAAGCTGTTGACGCCGAAATACGCCAGCGTCGCGTAGGAAACCGGCGGCGGCTCTTGCGTCGTCACAAAGGTTTTCGCGGCCGGATGCGCCGCCAAGAATGTGTCGAGCGGCGTCGGGGAAGAAACCCGGCTGCCGCTAGAGCCTACGGCGATCAAAAACTGCCGCATTTCGTCCGCCGTCGCGGCCGGGAAGCCATTAAAGGAGTGGGTCACAAGATCAGTTTCGGAGCCGTCGGGCAGATGAAATTTCAAGGCCATTCCGTGGGGCGTGGCGTGATCATCGGCATCGGGCAGGGTCGGGATTCCCGTATTATCGGAGAACCGGACGGTCACGGGAACGGCTTGCCGGAAATGTGGGGCCTTGCTCAAACTCTTGCGCGGCCTCGGCTGGCGTAAACTTTCCCTAGAACAACGATTCCTTTGGCGTGTGTCGCACGCTGCGTGGTTTGTTTCCCGAAAATGGAATTTAGGGTATCGACGAAGTCGGTTGGACTCGAAGTCTGTGGCTTGGCAACGTCGCCCGCTGCCTCCCGACTACTTTCGGACTGCGCTCTGATCGAAATGTCGCCTGCGATTAGCAGCGCGATAGTAACTGCGGCCGACGGAATTTTCTTTTTGGGATTTTTCATTGTTTCGTTCCTCCTCCGGAGTCCTTTCTATTCGGCTGTCGGATCACAAGCAAGAGGGTTCGATAAGGAATGCGGCACCTTTATGCCCGACCAGCGGCATCCGGGCGCCAGCGCTGATTCGCTGATGTATTTACGCTGCAAGCAAACGCCGCGGAGCGAGCGATGACATACGCCTAACGAGAATTCGACCCAATTTTTTGGGTGTTTCAAGAGAAATGCCCATTTTTTGGGTGTAATCCGACTTGAGCTTGGGGAAGGAGAGAACAGAATCGCTTGCATGCGGGTATAGGTGTAAAGAGGTCCCCCGGACTAACGCTCACGAACAACCGCTGCGCAGCGACTTCCATTCCCAGTATTCGGAGCGTGTGTTACCGTCTGTGTCGACCTGGTATTCGAACAGCCCGCGACTTTGTTCAGCCGCGACAAACGCGTGGGCATGGCTTGAAAATAAATGGCACCGCGATAAGTCGCGGTCCGATCTTGGTTACTGCTTGCTCTGCCGCGCCCAGGCTTGGAGGATGTAGCCGCTCCCAGGGGCGGAACTCAATAGCGGTGGGACGCGGCTTGCCCGCCGGGGCGAAGCACACCTTTGTAACCGCTCTCCTCCAGCGCGTAGATGCCGAGCATGACTTCTTTCTCGGTCGAGATGGCGTCCATCTCCTTTGGCGTTTTCGTTTCGTCGAGCTTGATCGTCCCCGCCTTGCTGGTGGCGTACTCCGCCGACCCGGGGAAGCTGAAGGTGTCACCCTTAAAGACGATCGTCGTCTGCTTCACCTTGTCCTCGGGCAAGGCCTTCCCGTCTTGCATCGCCACGACGAGATACCAAGTGCCCTGAAACCCGTCCAAGTCCGTCTTCGGCGCCGCCGGCGCCGCCGCCCGACGGTTGCACGCCGCCAGCAACAGGCCGAGGGCTGCGATCATCAGCGATCGCGTTTTCATTGATGTCCAAAGAGTGGACTCCTGCGTGGCCGAAGGCAAGCTCCGATCTACTTCCATTCCCAGTATTCGGAGCGTGTGTTGCCCTCTGCGTCGACCTCGTATTCGAATAACACCGCGACCTTGTTCAGCCGGGACCAATCGTGGCGGCGTAGTTTGATAATAAATGGCGCCGCGATAACTCGCGGTCCCGTCTTTCTTCATCGTGCCGACACCGTGGCCTGTCCAGGTGGCCATTTTCCCGTCCTTGGTCATCATTACCCCTTGCCCTTCGCCGTAGAGTGTCCCGTCCGGACGGACAACGGTCCAATAGGTGCCCGTCTCCTTTACGTCTGTGCCCAGTATCGAGCCATTCGCCTGAAACGAGGTTTCCATCTTTGGACCTCCGCCCAGGATTCGGCAATACCCGCTGCGAAGTAATCTTGCCCGATATCTCACCAATCTTCTCGCCTAACATAAATGTCCTCCTCGTTGAAGTTTGACTTTTTCGAATCCGCTGGATTCGGCTCGGAAGACGCATAGCAACGAAAGTCGATGATCTGAGCTCTCACTAACGAGGCTGACAGTTCAGTCGGCAGAAGATTCTGACCGATCCCCGAGGGAATGGTCAAATTGATCTAGTTCTCGCTTCGCTCAGCGATAGCACCATTCGTGCGACGCGTTGCTAGAAGGCGAGCTCACGCACGTTTCGGCGTTCGCTCGTTGCTCGATCTGGTCGAGACTCGGATCAGTGTCGCTGATCCAATCGCGTGCATCGTTGATTTGCTCTGGATTCACCGGGATCGCTCGCGGAATCTGCTCCCCTCGCGCTACCGAGCTCGCCCTCATACTTCACTGGTTTGCCGCGTTTGATCGGGAATTTCCAATGATGCCCAAATCTGTAGAGCGCGTAATACATGGTCTTGGCTTCAGCGGCGCTGACGCCGCTGCAACGCATGGCGTAGTAGAACATGCGGTCGCAATCCTGCCACGGCCGGTTGTGTTCGCCGTAAGCGACATCGTGCAACACCGAAGCGTTCCGATATTTTCCTTCGAACGGTCCGCCCATGATCGGACCAGAGATAGCGCGGAATGGATGCGCCATCGACAACCGATCCGATCAGGGGCGACCCAGACAAGCCCCTGCGGATCGGTATAACGCAATTCGGTCAACAGCGTCATTGTCCGCCCGTCCGGGTTCCACTTCGTCACTGGCTCGCCGTCGAAATAGCCCCATTTGGACTCGACTGGGGCGGATTGCTCAGCCCCCGAGACTTGCGTGTCTGGCTTTTGATCCGACGCGCACCAGCCAAAGTGGTGGCCATGACGCCCAAGTGACGCCAGTAATTGAATATCCCTTCCCTGTTCCCCATATGAAAGCGAAACGTTCTAACATTTTGCCCAGGGTTTCACACTGGCGAATCGACGACGCCGATCGGCGTTGTAGCCGGCATCGGCGATGCCGGTTCGAAGACAGGGCGCGACGAAAGGCCGGGATCACCGATCCCGGCTACAGCGCTGATGTGGAAACAACAGGAGCTTCGCGTGTCCGCTTTTCTGGTGTCACAGCCGAAGGCGTGATCGGTTCGCCTTCGGTCTGTTTTCGGTACGGCTGAAGATAAAACATCATGAACACGCCAATCACCACGAGCAACGAACCGATCCATTTCAGCAGCCAGCCGGGATCGCGCAAAATCTGCACGGTGCTTTGTCCAAGGTTTTCCGGGTTCCACGACGCTTGCGAGATTTTGTAGGTCAACCCGGTCCACGTCCGCCACCAGGCGCCGGGAAAACTAAACGGATGGTTCATCCAGCACGCGCCGGTGGCGTTTCGCCGTCGGCGGTCACGACGCGCAGCGTACTCTTGAATCCCGCAGGACTATCGCTGCCTTCGTTCCGTTTAACTTCAAAATCGAGCAGTTCCAGTCCGATCGGCAGTCGCAATCAATCTTCCAGCCGTAAGCAACCATTCGTCTGGCTACGGCGAATCCGCCTTTGCGGATCGGAATTGTGATCTGCCAGCCGGCTGGAGCCCATCGCTCAAACGTTTCGCCATTTTGTTGAACGCGCAGGCGCACGCCATCTGGCAAATCGGCCGCAGCGGACCAGGCTGCTGATGTTTGCTCCGATTTCACTGGCGTGAAATCCATCTGCGGCTGCGCGCTGCGGCATCGTCTTATCAACGACGAGCTGCCAATCGGCCCAACCCGTGGTCAGCGGTTTATTCAAATCGATCTTGCCGCTCGATTTGCCGTTCTTTCGCGAGGCGAGCTCGTAAGTGATCGCGCCATCGTCCGCGACGAACAACGTGAGATGATTTGGCGCTTCTTCACCGGGTGCGGGCATCGTCGGCGGGCCGCCGGTGGTGTGATTTTTCAGCAGCCCCATGTGGATTCGGTGCCGTTTCTGCAACTGGCACGCCTTTGCCGCGGATCGTGACGAGCACTGCGGGATTGTTCGGCTGATCGCTGAGCGAACTCGGTTTGCCGTTCTCGATCCGGAAATCGGGCCAGTAATTCTCGATCCTGAGCGTGAACGGCGTGTTCTCGATCGGCACGTCGCGTCCAAGATTTTCTGCAACATCGAAGCTGCGCTTCCTTTTCACCCATGCGAAACTACGACGTGCCCTTTGTTTCCGTTCTGCAGGCGCGACTCAATCGGATCTTTCGCGCCGGTGCTTCCGCCTTTGCGAACGTGGCCGATCTGTTCGTCCGGCGCTTTGCTAAACGCGAAGATCGATTCCTCGAGATCGATCGCTTCATCCTGTGCTGTCAGCCGAGCGCTTCGCTCGTGAGTCGACGACCTGCCGCTGATGTCTGGCGCGGTGCCGCGCTTCAGCTCGATGTTTGCGAGACCCATCGAGAAATTTCCGTGCTGCGGATCATCAGCGAGCAGCCAGCTATCGAGATGCTGGTTCATCATCGCGGTCGCAATTGTGAAATGCAGCGCCGGCCTGCCCGCCAGCTCAGCGAGCTGCGCTCATTGTACGGCGTTCGGATTCAGCTTCCCCTCGATCGCCGGCGCGTAATCGACAATTTGCAAATGCGCGCCGCTGGCGAGCAGTCCAAGGTCGCGCGGATGCTGTGGCGTTGGCGGATGATGCAAGAATTCAGCAGGATAACCTTTCACGATTCCATCAACATCGTGCACGCGAAGCTGGCGTTCGATCGACCAGAAGCCGGTTCGTTGGCGGTTCGCCTTTGAAGAGCGTGATTGTTCCTTCGATTCCCCAAATCCTGCCGATGAGCGAGCCGATCAGCAGCGTGATGATGCCGAGATGCGTGATGAGAAATGCAAGATGATGTTTGCGCCAGGGCCAGCGCGAGAACGCGGAACAGGCAAGGTTCGCTCCGAGCAAAACCAGCCAGAGATTGAACCACGGCGCACCGTAAACGTAGGCGCGCGCAACTTTCGCGTCGAAACTCGATTCGTAAATCGTGCCTGCGATCGCGGCGACGATGAGCACCGCGAGCAAAACGACCGCGAGTTTGAGCGACGCAAAGAATTCGAAGACCGGATTGCGTTGCCACCCAGGCTGCTCAGCGGACCGGGAGTTCGCCATTTGTGGATCGACACTTTCATGCGAGGCAGCGCGACGCTTCAATGATCGAGTTTATCCGGATGGGAGCAGAGGTCGTCAGCCGCAATCGAAGTCGATCGGGTGCGCGGTTATTATCTCTGAGGCTTGTCAACCGGCAGGCTGCCGCAATGGACGAGTGGCACCGCAACGGTTGCCGGCGACCAGCTGCGAGGGATGACCACCAGTGCTAATTCGGCACCGGCAGTGAATACGTCGTGACCCCGCCTTCGAACGCGTTGAAACTCGTAAACGCGATCCCCAGCGCGTGGCTGGCTCAGCCCCCTCACGGTGGGCACGCTTTCATGGCGCAGTACCCACGTCCGCTGGCCGATCTCATCAATTGCTTCCTCGCAATTGACGCAGCAAAGCTTTAGTTCGCTCCCAGCCGGGATCATCGATCCCGGCTACAGCTCAGCGCGTCCACGCTTTCCAGCGTTTGCGGATCGGCTTTGCGTAGCGGTTCACGTCGATTTTCTTCAGCCGTTTGACGCCGTCCTTCATCGCATCGGCCATTACTTCGGCCGATTCTCATATTTTTCCTGGCAGATTTGAAGAACGGCCAGAGAAACGGCAGCGAAAGAACACTCCAGTTCAGATCCCCCAGCGGCGATTTCACCTCGATTTCTGCCTTTCGCTCCGCTGGGAGAGGCATAGCGGATCGCAAGACCAATCGCGATGCCGAGCCCCAGCGCACCGAGGATCGTCGGCACGGGATTTTCGCGCACGAAATATTCTGTGCGCTCACGCGCGCGGCCTGCTTTTTCCTTCGTTTCGTCCCACGTCTGGCTCATCGCCGTGGAGATTTTGTTTGTTGCTCGACGAAACTGCTCACGCCCAGTTGAGCCAATTTCTTCTTCGCTCGGCTGAAGCTGCGCCGGAAGCGGTTCGTCCCTCGTAAGATCGTTTTCGTTCGGATTAATCATACAAAAAGAATCGAAACTGGCGGGCTGATTGCGCCTCTCGACTGTAGCCGTTTCGACTGTGCGAAACGTAGCTCTGGCGTTCCATGCAGCGGGTATGTCGAGCTTCCCACAGGGAAGCGGCTACAGCAATCTGCGATACGCTTCGTAGATATCGTCGCTCCAGAGAACAAAGATCACTTTGTCGATCTTATCGCTCGGCTGAGGAATTCGCGGGTGGTTTTCAGAGCGATCTGCGCAGCTTCCTGAATCGGATAGCCGATAGGCGCCGCAACTGATCGCCGGAAAGGCTATCGTCTTGATTCCGTTTTCCACCGCAAGCCTGCAACGAATTTCGGTAGCAATTTGCCAGAGTCTCCGGCTCGCCATGTGTCCCGCCACGCCAGATCGGTCCGACGGTGTGAATGACGAATCGAGCGGGCAAACGATAGCCACGAGTAATTTTCGCTTCGCCGGGCTCGACAACCGCCAAGCGTCCGACATTCCGCGAGCAATTCAGGTCCGGCAGCGCGATGAATCGCGCCATCGACTCCGCCGCCGCCGAGAAGCGTCGTATTCGCCGCGTTCACAATGGCATCGACCTCGCAGCTTCGTGATGTCGCCGCGGACGATGTCGATTTTGCCATGGAGATCTTTCTTCATGAACAGTCGTTCTAGTTGCGCAGCCACGAGATGTACGCATGACTCCAATGCGAAGTCACGAACGCTCTATTCATTTGACGAAGCTTACACGCATCGCGTCACGCTCGCTGTTGATTCGTCATTGGCCTTCGACATTGGACATTAGGCATTCGTCGATTTCTCAGGGCGCCAGTCGCTCGATTAACCAATGCCGTCCGGCTGTCGTGTGTAACGAAATCGGTCGTGCAAACGATTGGCGCGGCCCTGCCAGAATTCCATCGTATCCGGTTTGAGCCGATAACCGCCCCAGTGCGGCGGCAATGGAATCGGCTTGTTGCCGAAAGCGTTCGGTCATCTTCTGCCATGCGCGCGTCCAGCACGCGGCGTCCGTCGAGCACCTCGCTTTGGCGCGACGCCCATGCGCTCAACTGGCTCCCGATCGGGCGCGAATGAAAATATGCCTGCGATTCTTCGCGCGACGTTTTCTCGACTTTCCCGCTGATGCGAATTTGCCGGTCCAGTTCGATCCAGTAAAACGCCAGCGCCGCATATGGATTGGCGTCGAGCTGCTTTCCTTTCCGCTTTCGTAGTTGGTAAAAAGACGAAACCGTCTTGGTCGAAACCTTTCAGCAAAACAATCCGCACCGACGGTTTTGCATCGCGAGCCGGCGGTGGCGAGGCTCATCGCGTTGACATCGCGAATGCCCGGCCTCGATCGCGGCGGTGAACCAAGTTTGCAAATTGTTTGATTGGATCGGGATCGAGATCGCTCCGGCGCAGACCTTGCCCGGCGTGCTCGTAGCGCGAAGCGGCAGGATCTCGTGAGCGATCTTCATCAACGAAAAAACAGTCGCGCACGATATTGCGCTGCAAGTAAATTGTCGATCGGGAAAGCAGCTCAAGGAGCGGCAGTCTCCAGCCCGCCGTTGGCATTGCAGAGGCTTTTGTGGCAAATGCCTGCCCACTCAAGCTCGGTGCCTGGCACAAGTGCTCACATCTGTTAGGCTGACGTTCGCATCGTAGGTTTGACAGCTCACGATGATGTCGTCACGCCTCGCTCGAAAAGCTGCCTGGCGCCGAATCAGATCGCTGCGGCGACGACCCGCGCGCCGCGGTTTGACGCAGCTTCTCGATCACTTTCGGAACGATTTCAATAGCGCGATCGATTTGCGCTTCGGTGTTGAACCGGCCGAAAGAAAAACGCAGGCTGCGCCGCGCGCCATCGCCGCTCGGATTCATCGCGCGCAGCACGTGCGAAGCTTCCTGCGAACCCGTTCGGCAGGCTGATCCAGCCGAGCAACAAATGCGATGTCGATCCAACAAGAGCAGCGCCGCTGGACGATTCGATTCCTTCAAATGAAAAACTCGATGTGTTTGGGATCGCGCGGCGCCGGCGCCGTTCACCGATGCCCCGCTCACCGTTTCGAGGATCGCTTTTTCAAAGCGGTCGCGCATGGAACCGAACGTGCGCTTTCCTTCTGGCAAGATATTCGGCAGCGCGCTCGGCCGCTTTTCCCAGGCCGACAATCGACGCGACGTTTTCCGTTCCGCCGCGGCGCCCGTTTTCCTGGCCGCCGCCCGCGATCAATGGGTGAAAGCGCGTTCGCCGATTGACGTAAAGCGCGCCGACGCCTTTTGGGCCATGAAATTTGTGCGCGGACAGTGAAAGGAAATTGATCGCCGTATCGCGCAGGCGGATCGGGATTTTCCCGGCCGCTTGCACGGCGTCGGTATGAAAGAGCACACCTTTCTCGCGACATATCTCAGCGATTTTCTCGACCGGAAATAACACGCCGGTCTCGTTGTTCGCCCACATCATCGAAACGAGCGCCGTCTCCGGGCGAATCGCCGCCTCCAATTCGGCAAGATCGACGTTGCCATCCCGATCCACGCCAAGAAACGTCACGTCGCAGCCGCGTTTTGTCGAGATCCTGGCACGGGCGCAGCACGGCGCTGTGTTCGACGGCGCTCGTAACCACATGCTTTGCCGCGCGGTTCAAATGTGCAGCGCGGAATTGATTACCGCATTGTTCGACTCCGTTCCGCCGCTGGTGAAAACAATTTCCGACGGTTCACATCCGAGCAACGCTGCCAGCCGTTCACGCGCCAGATCGACAGCTTTTCGCGCCTTGCGCGGCAAAGGTATAGCCGCTGGAAGGATTGCCGTAATGCTTCGTCAAAAACGGCAGCATTTCCTCGATCACCGCGGGATCGAGCGGCGTCGTCGCGTTGTTATCGAGGTAAATGATTACGTCGTCCGCCATCTGCTCCATTGTAAGGTAGAGTGCGCGAGCTGCACTGCAATCTCCGACGTCTAATTCCGCTCATGCGATCTGAAAGTTGCGTTTTTCTCGACGCGGGCAACCGCAGCGTCAGTCCATCATGGACGGCGGCAGGAACTCGAAGTAGCCGACCTTGAGTTGGCCGTCTTCTTCGACGAGAACGACCTTGAGATTGAAGTAGGGATCAAAATCCTCGTCTCTTCTTCAACTCCTCCACGCTGATGCCCTGCGTCGTGGGCCACCCTTTCAAGTTCCTGCGGTGAGAGTTCGGTGTGGATTTGCCCGCGCAAACTCGCCCGCCGGATGTCGGCGGGAATCCAGTCGGGCATCGCGCCGATGGCGAACATGGAGTCCATCGCGCCGAATTGTTCCTTGCTGCGCCGGTTCAAAACGTCGGCATCGGTCGAAAACACGCTGCAGCATCTTGGGCGCGCGCGGTGCGCCATGCGCCGCCTCGACGTATTGCATCAGGTAGGCGAATTGTTCCGCCGTCACGTTGATCATACGGATTCGATTCGTTTTGCTGGAAATCGGCCTGTTCCTGCAGCAGGCGTAAACTGGTTGAGGGACATCCGCGCCTTGGCGTGGCTGGAGAGCAGCGCGTAAGCGTCCGCGTATTGTTCGGTTGGCGACGGCAATGAAGAACGGTTTTGCCGCGAGGAGATATTTGCGTTCATCCGGTTTTGCGTCCTTGTCTAAAAAATCGTCCTCGCTCTTTTGAGCGGTTTTCTCTTCGCCGTCCTGGCCCTTTCTTGCCGCAACTTGTCAGCAACACCGGCAGCAGAATCGCCGCGATGAGAATTGTGACACGACAAGCAACTGACACTGATAAGCGCTCCATTTATTCCTGCTCTGATCGTCTCACTCTTGCTCGCTTTCGCACGGGCTTTGACGAACGAGCATGAACATGAGTAGCAGCATTAGAGCAAGAAGAAGAGTCACGATAGATCCGCCAAGTTGGAAACTCGTTCGCCACTTCCATTTAATCTCTCGCGCATGACTTCGATCTGGGAACTGGCGAATCCCCAACTGCGCAGACTTCGCTGTTTACGAACCGGGGAAACCGATCGAGGAAACGGCGCGCGAACTCGGCGTCGACCCGCAGGCAATCATCAAGCTGGCCTCAAACGAGAATCCGCTTGGGCCTTCTCCCAAAGCGATTGCAAGCGATGCGCGCTGCAGCTGGAAACGCGCATCTGTATCCAGATGGCAGCGGGTTTTACTTGTGCAAAGCAGATCGCAGCCAAACTCGGTCTCGCTGCCTGAGAACATCATTCTCGGCAACGGCTCGAATGAAGTGATCGAATTTCTCGGTCACGCGTTTCTCAACGCCGGCGACGGATGACGTGATCGCCTCTGAGTATGCATTTGTCGTTTACAAACTGATCGCGACGTTCGTTTGGCGCCCGCATGATCGAGGTGCCGAGCCCGGACTTTCAACAGGACCTCGATGCGATGCTGGATGCAGTCACGCCGAGAACGCGGTCTCATTTTCATCCCAAATCCAAACAATCCCACCGGCACATTGATTTCGCAGCGCGACATCGACAGCTTCATGTCGCGCGTTCCGGAACAATATTATCGTCGTTTTCGACGAAGCTTATTTTGAGTTCCTCGATGATCCGCCCGATACGCTCACAATATGTTCGCGAAGGCCGAAACGTTGTTGTCTCTACGCACGTTCTCGAAAATTCATGGACTCGCCGGTCTGCGCATTGGCTACGGCATGGCGCGGCCGGACTTGATCGAGGTGCTTCACAAGACGAGGCAGCCATTCAACGTGAACAGCATCGCTCACGCGGGCGCGCTGGCGGCGCTGGACGATGACGCACATCAGCGCGAGACGAAACGTGTGATCGATCGAAGGCCGCGCTTACCTCGCAGGAACAATTTGCCGAAATGAAGCTGCCAGTTTGTGCCCAGGCGTTGCGAATTTTGTGATGGTGAACGTCGGCGACGGGCTGTGCGGTCTTCGAAAAGCTGCTGGCGACGGAAGATCATCGTGCGACCGCTCAAAGGCTATGGCTTACCCGAGTGGGTCCGCATTTCGGTGGGCACAATGGAGCAAAACAAGAAATTAACGTAACGCTGAACGAACTGTTTTGAGCTGATGTCGGCAGCTTGCCTGGCTGGCGTGGCGCTTCGCCAGCCTGCAAATTGGCTGCCATACGCAAGTTGTGTGCGGTAGAGAACTGGCAACCGAAGCGGTTGCCCTACACCGGACTGATATGGCGAAGTCACGAACTGCACAAAGCGCCGCGTCAGCACGGGAAAGCTAACGAGATAGCTGCGCAGCGGAGCTTGGTTGGCAAACTCTGGAGAGCCTACCGTCCAAGAACGCTTGGTCGCGCTTCGTAGGCTTCAGCGGCTGCAACGCCGGATCGATTTGGACAAGTGGCTGCAAACCATCAGAGAGGGTCGGACGTTAGGAGTCATGACCGTTGCTGACACGATCGCCGCCATCTCTACTCCACCTGGTGAGGGCGCTATCGCCATTGTGCGTATCTCGGCGCGAATGCGATCGAAATCGCGGATAAGATTTTTCGTGGCAAAGAAAAGCCGCTGTCGCGGCTTGCGTCACACGTTCAGCATCTGGCGAAATTTTGCGCGGAAAACCAATTAATCGATCAAGCAGCAATACGTAACTGAACGAAGCACACCGTGA